>Ga0169931_10007302_pt1 | contig 16404 bp, 10 predicted proteins | sample Kivu_15m_20L_FD_129675 | JGI IMG/M metagenome (GOLD analysis project Ga0169931, IMG submission 129675) | Freshwater microbial communities from Lake Kivu, Western Province, Rwanda to study Microbial Dark Matter (Phase II) - Kivu_15m_20L... | ecosystem: Environmental > Aquatic > Freshwater > Lake...
ACATAAGACCCGCGCTCATCACAGCCAAAGCCGTGGCCAGCGCCCATATAGACGAAGATTTCCACTTCCTTGCGCGCGGCGCGGATCGCGTCCACGTCGGTCATGGGGATTGACGCATCGGTTTCGCCGAAATGCAGTTGCGTCGGGCAATTCGGCACCTCATCCTTCGCCGCCGCAATGCCGCCGCCATACCAGCCGACCGAGGCCGAAAAGGCGCTGGTGCGGGTTGCGCCATGCCAGGCGACCGTGCCGCCCCAGCAATAGCCGACAATGCCGCGCTTGGCCTGGCGGGGCAGGGCAGCGGCGGCGGCGAGCACATCCAAAACGGTCTTGCCCGCATCAATCTTGCCGCGCAATTCGCGCCCGCGCGCCAGATCGGCGGCGTCATAGCCAAGCTCCACATTGCGTTCGGCACGATCAAAAAGCTGCGGCGCAATCACCGCATAGCCAGCCGCGGCGAAATCATCGCAAAGCTTACGGATATGGCGGTTCACGCCGAAGATTTCCTGCGTCACCACCAAAGCGCGCGCGGCATCCTGCGGGCCGGTGCGATAGGCTTGCAGGCGAAAACCATCAGCGGCGGTCAGTGAGATCATGGGCATGGGCGTTTTCCTTCCAAGAAATATTCACTTATCCTGATTGCATGGCTGAAATCGTCAACCTCAATCGCGCGCGCAAAATGAAGACGCGCAAGGCCGCCGAAGCGAAGGCCGCCGAAAACCGCGCCAAATATGGGCAGACCAAGGCCGAACGGGCGCAGCTTGCGTCCGAAAAGGCCAAGCTTCGCGCCGTAACCGACGGCGCGAAAAAGGAAGATTAAGGGGTTATCTCACCCCTTGCGCACAATGCTGGTCCAGCCATGCGGGTCATTGCTGCGGCCATATTGCAGGCCAGTGATGGCATCATAAAGCCGGCGCGTGACATCGCCGATTTCACCACCATTGATCAGCACATCTTGGCCCTTATAGCCGAGCGTCCCAACTGGCGAGACCACCGCCGCCGTCCCCGTGCCCCACATTTCCTTGAGCGCACCGTTGCGGCCCGCTTCCATCACTTCTTCAATAGCGATCTGGCGTTCGGTGACCCTCAGCCCCCAATCGCGCATCAATTGCATGGTGCTGGCGCGTGTCACGCCATCAAGGATGGTCCCCGTGAGCGGCGGCGTGATCACCTCATCGCCGATGCGGAGCATGATATTCATCGTGCCGACCTCATCCAGATATTTGCGGTTCACGCCATCCAGATAAAGCACCTGCGAATAACCAGCCTTCGCGGCATCGCGTTGGCCAGCGAGGCTCGCCGCGTAATTGCCGGCGGTCTTGGCTTCCCCGGTGCCGCCCTTCACAGCGCGCACATGCGTGTCTGAGGCCAGGATTTTCACCGGCTTCACGCCTTCCTTGTAATAGGTGCCAACGGGCGAAAGGATCAGGAAATAAAGGTAATTATGCGCCGGATGCACGCCCAGCATCACATCGGTCGCGATAATGGTGGGGCGCAGATAAAGCGCGGTGCCGGGCTTCCGCGGCACCCATTCATGTTCAAGCCCCACCAGCGCATCAAAGCTTTCGCGAATGATATCCACCGGCAATTCCGGCATGCACATGATCTGGCCAGAGCGATTGAAGCGTTCCGCATGGCGATCCGGGCGGAAAAGGCGGATCTGATCATCATCGCCGCGGAATGCCTTAAGGCCATCGAAAATCGCCTGGCCGTAATGCAGCACAGATGTCGCGGGATCCAGGCTGAGAGGCCCATAGGGCACAATGCGCGGCGAATGCCAGCCCTTTTCTTCCTGAAAATCCATCAGGAACATGTGATCGGTCAGCACCTTGCCGAAGGAAAGCTCATCATCGGCGGGCTTCACCTTGGGCGTTGTGGTGCGGGTGATCGGGAAGGAAGCCATTGCTGCGTGTCCTCGTTTGGCATTTTCTTGCGCCAGCTTAGCGCGGGGCGCAAGAAAAGGTAAGTAGTTCTTACGTAGTTTTTTGTATTTCGCCTTGCATGAAGGCAGCAAGCTGCGACTCCAAGCCGTTTTGCGGTGCCTGCGCCACGCGCGCTGGCGCTGGACCGGCCCGGCAGGCCATGATCAGCGCGCAATCAAGGCTATCCAGCACCGGCACTGGCAGCATGGCCGCGAGCCTGGGCGCCAAGCCTACCAGCCCGGCCCCGCCCAGTACGACCACCCCCGCGCCCGCCGCCACGGCCTGCCGCGCTTCTTCCGCGATCAGGCCCAGAGATTTTTCCGGCTCGCGCGCAATCATATCGCCGGTGGGCGGCACGGAGCGCACCTGAACGCAATCCGGCCCTTGGCCGCGGATCAGCGCGAATTCTTCCAGCATCGGCACCCAGGCGGCCCCGCCCGTCAGTAACGCAATGCGCGGCGCCTTTTCGAAGGCGAGCGTGATGGAGGCTTCTGCCATGCCAATCACCGGAATGGGCAGCAATTCGCGCGCGGCTTCAATGGCGGGTTCGCCGAAACAGGCGATGATGGCGGCATCAAAACCCTGCGGGTTGTCCGCGCCGATATGCTCGGCCAAACCTGCCAAAACGGCATGGCCGGCAATGGCGACCGCGGCACGCGTCGCGATATAGCGCGCGCCAAAGGGGGCAGTGGCCGGCACCAGATCGCAGGCGGGCAGGCCAAGCCGGGGCAGAGCCTCCTTGGCACGGGCAGCGATCAAAGCAGTGATGGCGGGGTCGGTATTGCCGTTCAGAAGCAGGATGCGCATCCCGTGCTTCTGCCGCCTTGCCCCCATGGCTGGCAAGGGTAAGGGCCACGCGCATTTTGCCTATTGCGCCGTCCGGCGCGCCGCCCCATGGTCGGGCAATGCTGCCGATAAAATAGGCAGGAGTGAATATCCCTGACCGCCAGCCCAAGGCTGGGCCGGTGGCACGGGCTTTGCTGCCCCAAACCGATGCTCTGCCATTAGCTTCTGCGGGCGGGCATGGTATTTTGGGTCCTTGGATGGCAGTTTCGCCCGAAACTGCCCGAACGAGACAATGGGAGAGTGACGCAATGCGATTGAAAAAATTCTTGATGACCGCCTGCCTTGCGGCATTGCCGGTGCTGGGCGCGTCCATCGCGCAGGCGCAGGGCACATTGCGCATCGGCATGACGGCGGCGGATATTCCGCTGACCCATGGCCAGCCCGACCAGGGCTTTGAGGGCAACCGCTTCACAGGCATCCCTCTCTATGATGGCCTGACCATGTGGGATTTGTCGTCTGCCGAGAAGCCTTCAGTCGTGATCCCTGGGCTTGCAACGGAATGGGCGGTTGATGCCAATGACAAGACGCGCTGGGTGTTTCGTCTGCGTCGCGGTGTGAAATTCCATGACGGGTCGGATTTCAACGCCGATGCCGTGGTGTGGAATGTGCGCAAAGTCCTGGACCGCGAGGCCCCGCATTATGATCCCCGCCAAGTTGGCGCCACCGCGACGCGTATGCCCACATTGCGTCGTGCAGAGAAGATAGATGATTACACGGTGGCGCTGTTCACGGCGGCGCCGGACAGCTTGCTTCCGATCAACCTGACCAATTTGTTCATGGCAAGCCCAACGCATTGGGAAAAGCTGCGCGCTGCGAATGCCAATGCCGAAGCGACCTGGAATGCCTTTGCGCGGGACCCTTCCGGCACTGGCCCATTCCGTCTGACGCGCTTTGTCCCGCGTGAGCGTGCGGAATATGCACGCTTCGATGGCTATTGGGGCACCAAGGCGAAGCTTGATCGGGTGGTGATCCTGCCCATTCCGGAAGCCAATGCGCGCACTGCGGCTTTGTTGTCCAATCAGGTGGATTGGATCGAAGCACCGGCACCCGATGCCATTCCGCAGCTGCGCCAGCGTGGCATGGTGATCACGAGCAATGCGCAGCCGCATGTCTGGCCCTGGCAGCCCTGTTTTGCGGAAGGTTCGCCGCTTCGTGATGTGCGCGTGCGCCGCGCCATTAATCTTGGCATTGACCGTGAGGGGCTGCGCACCCTGCTGGGCGGCATGATGTCCATTCCTGTGGGCACCGTGCCGCGCGGCCACCCCTGGTTCGGCAACCCGAGCTTCAATATCCGCACGGACAAGGCCGAAGCGCGGCGCTTGCTGGCCGAGGCCGGCTATACGCCGCAGCGTCCCTTGACTCTCAAGGTGCAAATCTCGGCTTCCGGTTCGGGCCAGATGCAGCCGCTGCCGATGAATGAGTTCCTGCAACAGGACCTGAAGCAAATCGGCGTGAATGTCGAATTTGACGTGGTGGAATGGAACACCTTGTTCTCAAATTGGCGCCAGGGTTGCACCCATGCCTCGGCACGCGGGGCGCATGCCACCAATGTATCCTTCGCCGCCATGGACCCTTTCTTCGCCATGGTGCGCTTCTGGGATTCGAAAATGGCGCCGCCGGTCTCCAACAATTGGGGCTTCTTCAATGATCCGCGCTTTGATGCGATGATCGCGGAAGCGCGCAATGCCTTTGAACCCGCTGCGCTTAATGCCGCTCTCGCTCGTTTGCATGCCGCCGGAGTGGATGAAGCGCTGTTCATCTGGATCGCGCATGACGTAGCCCCGCGCGCCATGAACCCGCGCGTGCGTGGTTATGTGCAGCCGCAAAGCTGGTTTGTTGATCTACGCCTGCCGTTCATTCAGTGACCCCTGATCGCCGGGCGGCAATGACCGCCCGGCGATTGCCGGAGAGAAAATGTTTTTCTACCTGATCCGTCGCATTGCCTATGGCATCCCGATCGCACTCGCGGTCGGCTTTGTCTGTTTCATGCTGGTGCAGATAGCACCTGGTGATCCGATCAATGCCATCGTGCCGCCGGATGCGCCGGGTGATTTGGTGGAACAGGTCCGTCGCGATTACGGGTTGGATAAGCCCCTGCCTGTGCAATTCGGGCTTTGGCTGATGAAGGTTGTGCAGGGGGATTTGGGCCGCTCACTCGCTTCCGGGCGTCCGGTTTGGTCTGACCTTTCAAGCGCCATCGGCAATACGCTAATGCTGGCGGCGGCGGCCTCCATACTTGGTTTTATCCTGGGCTGTGTACTGGGTGGGCTTGCCGGCACCTTCCGCGGTTCCTGGCTGGACCGCGTGGCGGTGACGATCGCCGTCGGTGGCGTTTCCGTGCCGCATTACTGGCTTGGCATGGTGATGGTGGTGATTTTCTCCGTGCAATTGAATTGGCTGCCGGCCATGGGCGCCGGGCCGGGCGGGTCTTCCGATTGGGTCTGGGATTGGGAGCATATGAAGCATCTGATCCTGCCGACGGTAACACTTTCCGTCATTCCCATGGGTATTGTCACCCGCACCGTGCGCGGCATTGTGGCCGAGATCATGAACCAGGAATTCGTCACCGCCTTGCGCGGCAAGGGCCTCACGCGCGGCGGTGTCTTTCTCCATGTGGTAAAGAATGCGGCGCCGACCGCGTTGGCGGTGATGGGCTTGCAGCTTGGCTATCTGATGGGCGGTTCGATTTTAGTGGAAACCGTGTTTTCCTGGCCAGGAACCGGGCTTTTGCTGAACAACGCGATTTTCCAGCGCGATTTGCCGGTGCTGCAGGGCACTATTCTGGTGCTGGCCATGTTCTTTGTCATTCTCAATCTTCTGGTGGATCTGATGCAGACCGCGCTTGATCCGCGCATCAAGCGGAATTGACGCCATGTCCAATAGCGCCACCACCCCATCCGCGGCGGAAGCCGAACTCGCCGTTCAGGCGCGGCAGGCGCCGGAGCGTTCCACCGGCTATTGGGCCGGGGTATGGAAGCGTGTCCGACGCGATCCGGTGACGATCTTCTGCGCCTCGGTGCTGCTGCTGATGCTGCTGGCGATTGTTTTCGCGCCGCTGATCGCGCCGCATGATCCCTATCAGGGCAGCATGATCCGCCGCCTGCGGCCCATCGGCACGCCGAATTACATTCTGGGCACGGATGAGCTTGGGCGCGATATGTTGACGCGCCTGCTTTATGGCGGGCGGCTTTCCTGGTTCATGGGGATTACGCCGGTCGCGCTCGCTTTCGTGATCGGTACGGTGCTGGGTGTGCTGGCGGGTTACGCTGGTGGCAAGACCAATATGGCGATCATGCGCGTGACGGATGTGTTCTACGCCTTCCCATCCGTGCTGCTGGCGGTGGCGATTTCAGGCGCGCTTGGCGCGGGCATCATGAATGCCATTTTGGCGCTGACGCTGGTGTTTATTCCGCCCATCATTCGGGTGGCGGAAACCGTCACCACTGGCGTGCGCAATCTTGATTTCGTGGATGCTGCGCGCGCCTCGGGCGCCAATGCTTTTACCATTGTGCGCGTGCATGTGCTGGGCAATGTGCTCGGGCCGATCTTTGTCTATGCGACATCGCTGATCAGCGTTTCAATGATTTTGGCGTCTGGCCTTTCCTTCCTTGGCCTTGGCACCAAGCCGCCGGAGCCGGAATGGGGGCTGATGCTGAATACGCTTCGCACCGCGATCTACGTGCAGCCTTGGATCGCAGTACTGCCCGGCGCGTGCATTTTCGTGACGTCCATCTGCTTCAATCTGGTGAGCGATGGCCTCAGGCAGGCAATGGATGTGAAAAGCTGAAATTACTTGATACCGAAGCGTTTAAGTTCCTCGCCAAGTCGCCCGCTGATGAAGAAGAAAAACATCCGAAAATCCGCGATCAGAGACCAAAGCGGATGACGAAAGGTGGCGGGGCGGTTTTTTTCGACAAAGTAATGGCCGATCCAGGCCGGGCCATAACCGCAGATCAGCGCTATCAGGAGCAGCCAGAAATTACCGGAAGTCAGGGCCAGAAAAGCCAACACAAGCCCCGCAGCTGTGCCCGCGAAATGTAGCGCGCGCGTTGTGGGCTTGGCGTGTTCACTCAGATAATAGGGCCAGAATTCGGCGAAGCTTTTGAAACCCTCTCTCATCCCATGGCTACCTTCGCTTCTGTCTCCGGCGGCACCAGCGCCTTTTCAAGCGCGGCGCGCAGCCCGACGAGCTTGCGCTCATTTTCAACCTTTAGGCCGAAAACATCCTTCACGTAGAACACGTCAATCGCACGCACCCCATAGGTGGTGATGTGGGCGGAAGCAATCTGCATGCCCTGATCGCTCATTGCCGCGGTCACATCATGCAATAGTCCGGGTCGGTCGCGGCCATTCACCTCAATTACCGTGTGCGTATTGGAAGCGTGGTTATCTATCACCACACGCGGCGGCACGGTCACGGCGCGCAGCCTTGCCGGTTCGCGCTTCAGCTTGCGGATTTCATCACGGAGGCTGAGGCTCCCCGAAAGTGCCTGTTCCACCAATACGGAAAGTCGCGCCAGGCGATGCGGCGCATCCAAGGCACCACCCTGATAATCCTGCACCCAGAATGTATCTAGTGCCATGCCATCGGTCATCGTGTGGATGCGCGCGTCAACGATGCTGGCACCTGCCACCGCGAGGGCACCTGCGATCTTGCTGAAAAGTCCAGGATGGTCGGTACAATAAACGGTGACTTCTGTGACCGCGCGATTTTCCAGAACCCGCGTCTCTACCGTGAGCGGCGCCTTGGTGGCGCGCGCTTCTTCGATCATCGCCGCATGGCGCGCATGGGTTTCGGGATCGAAGGAAAGCCAATAGCCAGGGTAGCCAAGGCCCAGGAAGTGATCTACCGCAGCGCGCGGATGCTTGGCCAGCAGCTTAGCCGCCGCATCCTTGGCGCGCGCCACGCGTACATCGCGTTCCGGCACGGAAAGGCCGCCCGCCAGGACTTCCGCGACGCGCCAGTAAAGCTCTCGTAGCAGGGTTGCTTTCCAACCATTCCAGACTTTGGCACTGACCGCGCGCATATCAGCGACTGTCAGCACCAAAAGCAGCCTAAGCCGTTCTGGGCTTTGCACAATCTCGGCAATGTCCAGGATGGTCTTGGGGTCTTCGATATCACGGCGGAAGGCGGTTTCGCTGATCAGCAAATGATGCAGCACCAGCCAGGAAACCGTCTCAGTCTCCTCAGGCGTCAGGCCAAGGGCTGGGCAGACATGCAGCGCCAATTCCGCGCCCAATTCCGAATGATCACCCCCGCGGCCCTTTGCAGCATCATGCAGCAGCATCGCGACATAAAGCGCCCGGCGGGATTGCACCTGGCCGATCAATTCACTCGCGACCGGGGCGATTTCCGTGAGCTCACCGCGTTCCATGGCGCCGAGTACGCCAATGGCTTCAATGGTGTGCTCATCCACCGTAAAGACGTGATAGGTGTCAAACTGCATCAGCCCGACAACACGCTGCCAATCGGACAAAAGTGCCGCGATCAGCCCGGCTTCGTTCAACATCCTCAGCCAAATATGCGGGTCCTTGCCGGAGAGGATATCAAGGAACTCCGCACTCGCCGCCGGGTCGCCGCGCAGCCGCGCAAGTTGCCGCGCATGGCGAATAATGGCGCGAAAAGCCAGCGGATGGATCTCCAACCCCCGATCACGCGCAAGACGAAAGATGCGGAGCATCAGCACCGGTTCAACCGTGAAATCAAAACCCGGTGCGGCAATGATCTTACCATCCGCGAGGCCAAAGCCCGCTTCAGTCAGTGCCTTGTCAGGAGCGGGGAGCACGGCAGGGCGGCCTAGGGCCGCGCGAATGATGGCCGGTTCCAGAATGCGCGTGAAACGCGCCACGTCGCGCACGGTCAGGAAGAAATGCTTCATGAAGCGTTCAACGCCGTCCTGTAGCCCGCGGCGCGTATAGCCCATGCGGGCGCCCACCACCGGCTGCAAATCAAAGGTCAGGCGTTCTTCCGCGCGGCCTGTCACCAGATGCAAGTGAAAGCGCACGGTCCAAAGAAAATCCCAGGCGCGACGAATGGCACGCGCTTCACTCGCGGTCAGCAAACCCCCGCCTGGGCTATCAGGCCCGACCAGTTCCGGCATGCGCTGCACATTGAAGGCATAACGCGCCAGCCAATAAAGCGTTTGCAGATCGCGGAGCGCCCCGCGCCCTTCCTTGACATGCGGCTCAACTACATAAGGGCTATCACCATAGCGGCGATGGCGCTTTTGCCGTTCGGCAAGCTTCGCTTCCAGAAAAGGCTTCAGCCCGATGCGCGCACGCGCGGTGCGAAACGCCTCGTCAAAACGGGCGAAGATCGCAGGATCGCCCGAAACCAGCCGCGCATCCAAAAGCGCGGTCATCACGGTCGCGTCGCGTTTGGCTTCATGCAAACATTCGCTGCGCGATCTTGTCGCATGACCAACCTTCAGCCCCAGATCCCAAAGCAGATAGAGCATAAATTCAACCGCTTTCCTGCCCCGTGGACCCATACTGTTTTCGGTCAGGAACAACAGATCAATGTCAGAAAAAGGGGCGAGCACACCGCGGCCATAGCCGCCGGTCGCCACCAAGGCATGGGATTTCTCACCACGATCAGGCGGGTGCAGCGCTTCGGCATAGCGGTGGATGCCAACCATCAACGTATCGGTCAGCGCGGCCAACCAGCGCGCGGCGGCAAGACCAGATAATTCGCGCGCTTCAAAAGCTTCCTGCACGCGCGCCTGAATGCGGCCCAAATGGCGGCGCAGCAGCGCTAGCGCCGCATCGCGTGGGATGGGCTGCCCTTCCGGCAGCAATTCTGCGAGCAAACACGCCAGTACCAGGGGCTGTTCAGAAACAATGCCAGGGTGCGGCGATCCACGCCGATGCGGCAGGGGGGCGGTTTCGGGGGTTGCCTGTGTCAGACTCATCCCCGTCACACTAACTTGTCCGGCGAGGCTGCGACAATCTCCAAAAGCGATTTAACGCGGTAGAGAAACTCCTGCGCTTCTCGCGGGCTGAGTGTGTAGGGATCTAGCGTTGCCAGCGCTTCTAACGCCGGATGGGAAGGCGCGGCGACAGGGCCGGGGCGGGCGAAAAGCGGCAGTTCCTCGGCCAAGGGGTCAAGCCCCTTGGCGCGGGCCTCAAGCGAGGCCAACACAGCCTCTGCCCGGCGCAGCACCTCACGCGGGACGCCAGCGAGTTTCGCCACATGCAGGCCCCAGGATTTTTCGGCGGCACCGGGGCCGACACTATGGCGGAAAATGACCTGCCCGCGCCATTCACGCACCTGCATGGTGGCGAGCGTCAGTTCGGGCAGCTTTGCCGCAAGGGACGTCAATTCATGGAAATGCGTGGCGAAAATGGTCCGGCAGCGGATACGGTCATGCAGGGCTTCCAGCACCGACCAGGCGATGGCAAGGCCATCCCAGGTCGCGGTACCGCGCCCGACCTCGTCCAACACTACCAGGGATTGTGCGCTGGCCTGGTTCAATATCGCCGCCGTTTCGGCCATTTCGACCATGAAGGTGGAACGCCCACCGGCAATGTCATCCGCCGCACCCACGCGGGAGAAAAGCCGATCCACCAGGCCAAGCCGCGCAGCTTCGGCAGGCAGAAAAAGCCCAGTCTGCGCCAGAATCACAAACAGCGCGTTTTGCCGCAAATAAGTGGATTTGCCAGCCATATTTGGCCCGGTCAGTAGGCAAAGCCGCTGCCCCGCCGATAAATCACAATCATTGGGCACAAAGGCCGGGCCGCGCGCGCGGGCAAGGGCGGCTTCCACCACCGGATGCCGCCCGGCCTTGATGGTGAAATCAGGCTTTTCGGTGATTTGCGGCCGGCACCAGCCGCCGCCTGCGGCCAGTTCGGCAGCGGCCGTATGCACATCCAATTCGGCCATCGCCGATGCTGCCGCCGCGATGCCGGGCGCCGCATTCAGGCAAAGCTTGCGCAAATGCTGCGCGACCAGGCGTTCCCGCCGCGCGGCCTGATCGCCCGCTTCTGCCACCTTGCGGTCAAGCTCGGCCAGGGCCGGGCAGGTAAAGCGCATGGCATTCGACATCGTCTGGCGATGGATCGGGCAAGTGGGGCCTTCGGGGATGGCGGCGCGCAGCAGTTTTTCGCCGGCAGCCAAAGGCATTTCCGCGAGGAAACCGAATTGCTGATGATGGCGAATACGCAAAGCCGCCACACCCCAGGCCTGCGCCAAATCCAATTGCAGCGCGGCAATGGCATCCCGCCCGCCATCACGCAGCCGCCTCAGCGCATCCAATTCGCCGTCATAGCTGGGCGCGATCAGCCCGCCATCTTCCAGCCGTGCCGGCAGGGTTTCGGCAAGTGCGCGCTGCAATTCCGCCTGAGGTGACGCTTCCGGCACCAGCGCGCCGCGCGCCGCCTCGATCAAGGCAGGTTGCAGCCCGCCGGCGGCATCAAGTGCGGCTGCCATGGCCCCGGCCCGCGCCAGCCCATCGCGAATGGCGGCCAGATCACGCGGCGCGAAACGATCAAGCGATAGCCTTGCGAGGGCGCGCGCCATATCAGGCGAGCCCTTCAGGGCGACGCGTAGCGCGGCACGTTCGGAAGCTGCGGCAAGCATCCAGCCCACCGCCTCATGCCGTGCCAGGATGGGGGCCGCTTCGGCAAGTGGCGAGGCAAGGCGCGCGGCCAATTCCCGCGCCCCGGCGGCGGTGACCGTCCGGTCCACGGCGGCGAGCAGGGAATGCCGCGCCTCCCCCCTTTCGCTCCTCAGGATTTCAAGGCTGCGCCGCGTCGCGGCATCCATCTGCAAAAGCCCGCGCCCACCCATAGGGTTGGGCGGCGCCAAGCGCGGCAAGGCGCCCGCCTGGGTTGCACGCACATAATCAAGCGCCATGGCTGCAGCGGCGAGTTCCTCGTCACTGAAACTGCCAAACCCATCCAGGGTTGAGACATCAAACGCCTCTGCAAGGCGCCGCGCGGCATCGCGGGGCGGGTTAAGCGGGGTGATGCGCGCCGTCACTTCGCCTTCAAAAACGCCCTCAGGCGCCAGGATTTCGGCGGGTTCCAGCCGTGCCAGCAGGGCCTGGATATCCACGCGCGGGAGAGATTCAGTGCCAAAAGCGCCGGTCGAGACATCCAGCCAGGCGGCACCGACCCGGTCTTCCGAGGGTGCCAAAGCCAAAAGCCAGGCAGGGCGCGCGGCTTCCAGCAGGGTTTCTTCCGTGACGGTGCCCGCCGTCACCAGCCGCGTGATGTCGCGCCGGATGGTCGGCGCCTTGCGCGCCTTGGCCTGTTCTGGCGTTTCCATCTGATCGCAAATGGCAACGCGAAAACCCTGGCGGATCAGCCGCGCCAGATAGCTTTCATGCGCATGGGCGGGCACGCCGCACATGGCAACCTTCTGGCCGCGATGCTCACCACGAAAGGACAGCGCGATATCAAGCGCGGCAGCAGCGGCTTCGGCATCGGCGAAGAAAAGTTCATAGAAATCGCCCATGCGGAAAAAGACCAGCGCATCCGGATGCGCAGACTTGGCGGCGAACCATTGCGCCATGGCCGGGGTGGCGCCGCTGGCATCGGGAATCGGGCCTGAAGGGGCTTGGGCGGGGGGCATCACGAAACAGAATACAGGTGCAGCACGCCCGCGCCAAACCTGGGCTGGCGCATGGGCGCCAAAGGCTCCACACTCCCTAGAAGAAGAACAGAGGAGGAGGAGATTTCGATGACTGCAACCGGTTTCAGCCGCAGATCCATCCTGGCCATGGGCACCGCAGCGGCCTTGCCCGCGCCCGTTGTAGCCCAGGATATGCGCGCGCAAACACTGCGCTTTGTCCCGCAAGCCAATCTGAGCGTGCTCGATCCCGTTTTCACCACCGCCACTGTCACCGGCAATCATGGCTGGCATGTGTTTGACACGCTTTATGGCGTGGATGCGGAATTGAAACCCAAGCCGCAAATGGCCGAAGGGGCTGAAGCACTGGATGATGGCAAGCGCTGGCGCATCACGCTGCGCGCGGGGCTGCGCTTCCATGATGGCGAACCGGTGCGCGCCCGCGATTGTATCGCAAGCCTCAAGCGCTGGTGCGCGCGTGAACCTTTTGGCCAATTGCTGATGCGCCAGGTGGATGAATGGCGCGCTGTGGATGACCGTATCATCGAAATCCGCCTGAAGCGCGCCTTCCCGCTTTTGCTGGATGCCTTGGCCAAGCCCGATTCATCCGTGCCCTTCATCATGCCCGAACGCCTGGCCGAAACCGACCCCAATCGTGGCGTGACGGAGATGATCGGCTCCGGCCCCTATCGCTTCATTGCCGGCGAATACAATTCCGGCAGCCGCGTAGTTTATGAGAAATTCGATGCCTATCAGCCGCGCCAGGAAGCGCCTTCCTGGACATCAGGGGCGAAGATCGCGCATTTCCGGCGCATTGAATGGCATATCCTGCCCGACCCCGCGACCGCTGCCGCCGCCTTGCAGAATGGTGAGGTTGATTGGTGGGAAAGGCCGCATCCGGATTTGCAGCCGCTTTTGGCCCGCGCGCGCGATGTGCGCCGCGAAGTGTCTGACACGGGCGGGCGGCTTGCCGTGATGCGCATGAATTGCCTGCATCCGCCCTTTGATGATGTGCGCATCCGCCGCGCCATCCGGCTTTCTGTCTTGCAGGAAGATTACATGCGGGCATCGCGGGGAGATGATCGCACGGATTGGGATCTCTGCCGCAGCCTTTGGCCGCGGGAGACGCCGTATTACGAAGACCTCGGAGAGGCGATGATGCCAGGCAGTCTGGACCGCGCGCGCGCCGCACTGCGTGAAGCGGGTTATGCCAATCAGCGCGTTGTCGTGATCAATCCCACGGATTTCCCGGATATTGGGCCGCTCGGGCAAGTGACCGCGGATCGGCTGAAGCGGATCGGCATGAATATCGAATTGGCGGAAAGCGATTGGGGCACGGTGGTGCAGCGCCGCAGCAACCGCGAATCCGTGGATCGCGGCGGCTGGTCCATCCTGCATACCACGGGTGGGGCGACGGCCTGGGCCAATCCTGCCGTTTCCTTCCTGGTGCGCGGCCAAGGCACGGCGGGCTGGTTCGGCTGGTGGAAAAGCGATGAGGCGGAAGCCATGGCGGAAGCCTGGCTGTTTGCGCCGAATGAGGCCGAGCAGAAGCAGATCGCGTCCCGCCTTGGGCGGCTTGCTTTGGAAGACGCCGCCTTCATCCCGCTTGGCCAATTCAGGATCAGGACCGCCTTCCGCCGCAATATCACAGGGATTTTGCAGGGATCATCGCCCTATCCCTGGAATGTCCGGCGGGTCTGAGGGGGCGCTTTGCTGCGCCTGCGAAGCGGGGGCCTCGCGGTGCGTGGCACAAAGCGGCATGATGGGGTTCGATTGAGGGGTAATGACAAGAATGGATGACGCGAAAAAAACGCCGGTTGAGGATACGCGCACGGCGCGCGTCACCGCCGAAGAAGCGCTGGCGATGCACCGGGAAGGCAGACCCGGCAAGCTTGAAATACGCCTGACCAAGCCGCTGATCACGGCGCGGGATTTGAGCCTGGCCTATTCGCCTGGTGTCGCCGAACCCTGCCTCCATATCCATCGCGACCCGACCCTTGCCTATGACTATACCTCCAAGGGTAATTTCGTCGCGGTGATTTCCAATGGCACGGCAGTGCTGGGGCTTGGCAATCTGGGCGCGCTGGCATCGAAGCCGGTGATGGAAGGCAAGGCCGCGCTTTTCAAGCGCTTTGCTGATGTCGATTCCATGGATCTTTGCGTGGATACCGAAGACCCCGACGCTTTCATCAATGCCGTGCGCTATCTGGGCCCGACCTTTGGCGGCATCAACCTGGAAGACATCAAGGCCCCGGAATGCTTTGTGATTGAACAGCGCTTGCGCGAATTGATGGATATTCCGGTCTTTCATGATGACCAGCATGGTACGGCGATTGTCGCCGCCGCCGGCCTTATCAATGCCTGCCATTTGACCGGGCGCGATTTGAAGACCACGAAGCTCGTGATCAATGGCGCGGGGGCTGCTTCCATCGCCTGTGCCGAGCTGGTGAAGGCCATGGGCATGCGGCCCGAAAACGTCATTTTATGTGATACCAAGGGCGTGATCTGGCGTGGCCGTCAGGAAGGCATGAACCAGTGGAAATCCGCCCATGCGGTGACCACCTCTGCCCGCACGCTGACGCAAGCTTTGGATGGCGCGGATGTGTTCTTCGGCCTTTCTGTGAAGGGTGCGCTGACGCCTGAGATGATCCGCGCCATGGCGCCAAAGCCGATTATTTTCGCCATGGCCAACCCCGATCCGGAAATCACGCCGGATGAGGCGCGCGCCGCGCGGCCCGATTGCATTATCGCGACCGGGCGTTCGGATTACCCGAACCAGGTCAATAATGTTCTGGGCTTTCCCTTTATTTTCCGAGGTGCGCTGGATGTGCGCGCTTCCACCATCAATGACGCGATGAAAATCGCCGCGGCTGAATCGCTCGCCATGCTGGCGCGGGAAGATGTGCCGGAAGAAGTTTCTGGCGCGGGGGCGGGCAAGGCGCTTCGCTTTGGGCCGGAATACATCATTCCCAACGCTTTCGATCCGCGGCTGATTTCACGCGTTTCACCAGCGGTCGCCAAGGCTGCGATGGACAGCGGCGTGGCGCGCAAGCCTTTGGCCGATCTACAACGCTATGCGCGCGATTTGGCGAACCGGCTTGATGCGACGGTGGGCGCGCTGGAAGCCATTGCGGAAAGCGTGCGACAGAATCCGAAGCGGGTGGTGTTTGCCGAAGGCGAGGAAGAAAAAGTGATCCGCGCTGCCATTGGTTTCCGCAATGCAGGCTATGGCACCCCCATTCTGGTGGGACGAGAGGATCGTATTGCGGCGGTGGCCAATGCCATTGGCATTCCCCTGCCCGCGGGCATTGAAATCCAGAATGCGCGGCTATCCGCTTCCACGCGCGGCTATGCGGAATTTCTCTACGGCAAGCGTCAGCGCGATGGCTTCTTGCAACGGGATTGCCAGCGCTTGGTCAATCAGGATCGTAATGTCTTCGCGGCATGTATGGTTGCCACCGGCGATGCGGATGCGGTGGTCACCGGTACCACGCGTTCCTATTCGGCGGCACTTGAAGGCATCAACATGGCGATAGACCCGGTGCCGGGGCGTGTCGCTTTCGGGGTTTCCATTATCATTTCACGTCAGGCAGGAACTGTGCTGGTGGCGGATACCGCCATTCACGAAAGGCCAGATGCCGCGACACTGGCAAGCATCGCGCGCGGATCGGCTGCTGCCGCGAGGCGCTTAGGGATGGAACCGCGCGTTGCGTTTCTTTCCTTCTCCACCTTCGGCGACCCGCGCGGCACCATTCCGGGCAGCATTCGTGAAGCGGTGAAGCTGCTGACCGAACGCGGCGCGGATTTTGAGTTTGATGGGGAAATGGCGGCAGATGTGGCGCTGGACCCGAAGCTGCGCGCTTCGCTCTATCCCTTCTGTCGCCTGAGCGGCCCGGCAAATGTGTTGATCATGCCCGGCATTCATGCGGCGCATATTCTGACGCGTGCCGTACCGCAATTGACCAGCAGTACGGTGATCGGCCCGCTGCTGACCGGGCTTTCGCATTCGGCGCAAATCGTGCCCATGCAGGCGGGCGTCAATCAGATTGTGGATGTGGCCTGCCT
>Ga0169931_10007303_pt1 | contig 16404 bp, 13 predicted proteins | sample Kivu_15m_20L_FD_129675 | JGI IMG/M metagenome (GOLD analysis project Ga0169931, IMG submission 129675) | Freshwater microbial communities from Lake Kivu, Western Province, Rwanda to study Microbial Dark Matter (Phase II) - Kivu_15m_20L... | ecosystem: Environmental > Aquatic > Freshwater > Lake...
AAAAAAATTGAAAAAAAAAATAAAACTTGTAAATTAATATTTTGATTTAATAAAAAAAGAATGGCTCAAAAAATGATTTTTGATGATATTAGCAATATTGTGATGATTTATAAGTGTAGTATAAATTTTGATGAAAATGATAAGAATCTTATAAAATTTTCTTTCCCCAAAAAAAATACTAAAAATTGGATTATAAATATTCTGCAAATAAATGAATCAAAATACACACACAAAATATTTAATAAATTAAAAGAAGGAAAATATATATGTGATAAAATTTCATTTATAAAACCTGTTTTTCACAGAACTATTAGTGTTCCAGAAAACTACAGGGTTTTTTCTGATTCTTGTTTAGATTTTGAAAATCATTTTAATATAAAAAATACAGAAATAATATTCAATAATTCTAAAATTTCAGTTGAAAAACTATTTGGTATGTCAAAAATTTATGGACTAAAAATGCAAATGGAATACAAATTTTATTCAAATATTAATATTTATTATAGCAGTATTTATAAAAAAGAAGTAATATCTATAAGAAATTTTATTAAAATAAGCAAAATAAATATTATTCAAACTTTTATTGACAATTATTCTGAATTTATAAATATCCCAAAATTAACACAATATGAAAAAAAAAATAACATAGTTGATAATGTTATGAAATTATTGTCGGATTAGTTCTTCAACAGCTTCTTTATTTTTTAAATATTCAACATTTCCATCTATTGCAATATTATATAATTCTTTTATTTTCATTAGTGATGGTCTTTGTTTTTTATATCTATTATAAAAATTGTTTTTATGATATGTATTTGCTAAATAATCTATTTCTTTTATTTCATCATCTGATAAAATTGGTCCGAGTGTTACTATTGACATATCATAATTTTTACTTAAATAACAATCATCAACAGGTAATCTAAATAAATGTAATTCTGGGAAATATCCGCGTCCCTTTATAAATATATTTTCTCCACTACCTAATGCATCACCAAAATATCCACTATATTGAATTCCACCTTGTGATTTTTGTTCATTCCACAGCATATTTAATCTTTTTTTGTAATAATAATTAATTAATTCATCAGGATCAAAATATAGTGGTCCAAAAATATCTACATCATCTCTAATGCCAGTATATGGGTCCCACATAAATTTAAATTGAAATGAATATTCAATTGGATATGAAAAAGATTCGTATGTAAAAGTATTATATTTCATTTGTCGCATATTTTTATAAAATACTTCTGTTTGATCGTCAAATTTTGAATTATATTTTAAAATTTTTTCTTCTTTTTGAATAATTTCTCCATCATTGTCTGAAAAATCAACTAAATCATCCATTTTTGTTTTGTATTTTTAATAAACTAGGAAAAATTATTGACAAATTAAAATATTATTTTCAATTTTTTTATATTACAGTAATAATATAATGGATGAATATATTACCCAAGAAAATGAAAATATCAAAAAAAATATAGAAAATAATAGCGATAGTGATAATAATAGTGATAATTCAGAAATTCTTCAAGAAGAAGAAATAATAGAAAATAATTCAAACATTGATTTAAATTCTATTGTAAAAAAATATGTATTAGAAAATAAATTATTGGGCTTTTCTCTTTTACTTTTTCTTGGCGGGATTTGGTTTTATGATATCGTATTTTCAAGAACAATTGGTAAAGTTTTAGCAGATATTCCTTCTTTTGTAAATGAAATGAATTTTTCAAAAATATTACAAATTATTTTTCCATATGTAACAGCTTTTGGACTGTATTTTTTAGATGATATTATTAGTGCCAATGTTCTTCCTAAAATAGAAATTGGAATTGTTAATGAATTAGTAAATAAAATCCTTGAATCAATAAAAACAACAAAACAATCAATAAATACGAGTGAATTAATGTTAAAAATGAGAAGTATCATTGATATCAAACATATTTATGCCGCTTTTACAGCATATATTTTGCCAACTTTTATTGTTTTTTTTAGTTTGTTGTTTTATTTTTTCAAGGCAGATAAAATGATTGCTTTAATAATAATTATTATTGCAGTAGCGTTTTTCTTTATAAGTTATAAATTAGAAAAAAAATGTCTTGATATTTCAGAAGATCATGAAAATAAATATTTAGAATTTTACGATGAAGTTCAAGATGTTATTATAAATGCTGATACAATTGTTACAAATAATACTATTGATAAAGAAGGTGAAAAGCTTATAGAAATGAGTAATGATAATTATGACAATTATAGGAAAAGTGAAATAGTAAATGGAGAAGTAATTTTAGGATTAAGTTTGTCAAGTTTGATTCTCATGCTTGTTATTGATGCATTTGTAGTAAAATTGTATTATAAAAAACTTATATCAGCTGAATTAATGGTTACTCTTTGTATTTTGTCTTTTACTTTTATTCAATATTATAATCGTGCTATTGCAAAAATAAAAAGCATTACGGCTTATTTGAGTAAATATTCAGATCTTGTTGAATACTTTGAACAATTTAAATTAAAAGAGGAAAAAATAAAAAAAGAAAAAAATAATAAAATTACAAATGGAAATATTATTTTTGAAAATGTTCAACCTAAATATGAAAAAAAATATTTGCCCAAAAAAATAAATATTAATATAAAAGGAGGAACACAGGTTGGTATTGTTGGTAAAATTGGGGCTGGTAAATCTTCTATTTTAAAAATATTAGCGGGGCTAAGAGACTATAAGGGAAAAATAACAATTGATGGTTTAGATTTTGATAAGATCAGTTATGAAGAACTTGTAAATAGTATTGTTTATGTTTCTCAACATCCAAAATTATTTAATAATAGCATAAAACATAATCTTAAATATGGTTCTGAATATTCGGATGAAGAATTGATTCGATCTATTGAAAAATTAGGAGTTTCAGATTATTTTAATAAATTTGATAATGGTTTAGAATACAGCGTTGGAAAAGAGGGTGGTAATTTATCTGGAGGACAAAAACAAATAGTAGCGGTTGTTAGAGCAATCATACATCAAAAAAAAATACTCTTACTTGATGAACCCACTTCTTCATTAGATCCTGAAACAAAAAATATTTTTATCAAATTAATTAAATCGATAAAAAATAAAACTTTGATAGTTGTGACTCATGATAAATCTATATATCAACTTTTTGATGAAATAATAACTTTATAATAATAATTTTATATTTTTATAAAAAGGGAATTATCATAATTATTATTAGCTACAAAATATTTACTAAAATATTTATCAATAATATATTCGTAACTTTTCATTTTATCTAAATCTCCCAATTTAAAATAGGCGATATTTTTATATTTATCATATGGATCTAATTCCAAAAGATTATATATTGATGTTTTTTTATTTATTTCATTATTATTATTGCTAATAAAATCATAAAAAAAATACAAAAATAAAAATTTAACATCTAAAATTTTATCCACTTGTAAAATATGATTATAATTGCTTGTTTCATTTAATTGTCCATAAATATGATAATTTTTTCTTTTAATGAAAGACATTCCAATATCGCCAAATTTTATTATAAATCCAAATGTTTTTATTTTTATTAATTTATTTCCAAATTCATAAATAATATTTTCTACATTTTCTATACACTTTTCATCGTAATAGGAATTTTCATCTAACCATTGGATAAAAATATTTCCCGTATGTAAATCTCCAACATAAATGCCGGTTTTTCCTAAAAATTCGTGTGTCATCATAATACTTATTGTTATATAATCATATAATTCTCCAATATTACATTTTCTTTTATTAGGCAATATAATTTCATCCCCTTTCAACATTTTATTAACATATAATTGTAAATCATAAATAGTTGAAATATAATCTAAATCCATATCATTTGTTTCTTCATCTCCAAACATATATTTATAAATATCAAAAATATCTTTGTTTTTTTTTGTTTTTATTTTCTCTTTTGTTCCATATCTTTCAACAACAATATTTGTAACATTTTCATTATTATTACACATACTATATCCTATTAGTCTTGGTAAATGAGGTATTTTATTTATTAATTTGTTTGCAAATGATAAAATTATTGCTTCCAAAGTTATATTTGAATTTCCAGTAATATATGTTATTTCTCCTTTTTTAAAAATAGAATAATTTCCTTCATTTTTTCCCTTTTTAATAACTACAGGAATTTTTACAATTTTTTCTTTATTTTTATTATTACTTATATTGACTTCCACTACATCTCCAACACTTTGAACATACACTTTCCCAAATGATCCTTCTCCAATAGTTCTGTTACAATATTTTTTGTTATTCATATTGTAAAATAGTTTTTTTTTTATTTCGTCAAAACTTGCATTATCTAAAAAATCAACAACATCCCTATTTTTTATTTCACTTATTTTTCCACCATATTTTAAATATTTATATTTATATTTGGAATTCATATAAATAATATTATAAAAAAATTATACTGGCATGAAAACTCCGTCATCTTCTGCTATATTTGTATTATTAACAATATCTGAAACTATATTATTAGTTTTTATTTCTTGATAATTTTTCCTGCCCAATTGTGACTTCTCTTCAAATCCAGATTTTTCTAACATTTCTGTATTCAATATTAATTCACTATATCCTGTTCCACCCTTTATACATAATCCTGCCATAATTCTTGAAGAAACACCATTCATATTATCAACTTCACCAAATACTGCTGCTTTCCACAATTGTTCCACTGGTTTTTCAAATGATGCTCTTGATAATGGATCTGTATCTGATCTATTAAAACCATGTCTATCAATTGAATTTAACGCTCCTGTCATTGTCATTTGATCAACAATAATTTGCACATGTTGAGAATTAATTTTTTTTCCTGTTACATCATATGCATCCATAATTTCAGTAAATAATAAAGATCTTGCCATTTCAATACCAAAAGTATTATACATTGTAACTATATCATTTGTAAGTGTTTTGTTTAAATTAATTCCATTAATATATCTTATTTCATGCATATTAACACCTGATGTTACTATAATATATTCTTTTTCTGTTTTTGATTCTCCTGTTTTTTCATCAAAAATAATTGTTTTATCATCCAAAAAATTTCCAATATCATTAATTCCTTCAATTCCTTTTAACTTGAATTTATCAAGTACTTGTTCAATAAAATCATTTATTGTTTCTAAATCAAATTTATCTTTTTCAGCATCTATTGCATTAAATCTAATATGAATAATTTGTTCAGCATCATTATCTCTATTTGATAAAACAGATAGATTTGTTATTTTACTCATAATACGTCTTTCTTCTTTTTTTACATTTTTTGCTTCAATATATCTCCTTTCCCACCAAGAACAAAACTGACTAATAATATCAATTAATTTCACTTCTTTTTCCGCCATTTTTTCAGAATTCATCTCCATTCTAATTAAAAATGGCAAACTTGAAATATCATTTTGACATCCAATTTTTCCAGGATTTTTATTAAATGCAAAAGGGATAATATTATCTTCTTTTGTTATTCCATGTTCAAAGCTTGGATTTGGATCATAATAAACATTTATTCTGTTTCTAACTTCTCCAATAACTATATTTTTTAAATTTGACTTTATTTTTGTAGTTATTTCTTTATTTGTTCTTATATTATCTTCAAAATATATTGTCATTTCTGGTGCTTTTGGATTTTTACTAACACTAAATATTTCAACTATTCTAGGAACACCCATGTTATTTGAATTGGTTCTGCTAACACCAGCCAAGTGAAAAGAATTTAAATTCATTTGTGTTAATGGTTCTCCGGCTGCACAACCGGTTATAACACCAACCATTTCTCCTGGTTCTATTATATTTTTTTCAAATTCCCCACTAAATTCTGCAATTACTGTATCAAACATTTCTTTATCCCAACCATATTCAAATATAACTTTCTTTGGACACACACAATTATATAAACAACATCTTAAAATAGTTTTGTGAATTTGTTCATCAATATTTTTATAAGATTTTAAATTTTCCTTTTCTTTTTTGTTCATTGGAATTAGTGGTGTCATATTATTTGTTAATAATTCTTCTATTTTTTCAATGATATATTTCGGGGTAATATTTTTATTTGATGATTTTTTGTTTTTATAATTATTAATTATTCGAGTAAAATTTATTGGGGTCATGAAAGTTTTTATTTTTGAAATGTAGTTTAATTTAGCCTTTCTTGAGCATTTGATAACATTATTTCTCATTTTCTTATATTCTTCAAATAATTTTTCATTTTCTTTTTTTGTATAATCTTTTGTTTGTTTCAATTCTTCGTCTGATAAAACACAATTTTCTGCTATCATATCATTCGTCATTTCCAAAAAATCAATGTCGTATTCAAATTGAGAAATTGTATTTGCTCCTGAATCTCCATAAACATATTGAATAATATAGCCATTTGCATTTCTTACCTTTCCATCATATGTAATCATAATATCTTCAAACGACTTTACTAATTTTCTTTGCATATATCCTGTAGATGCTGTTTTTAAAGCGGAATCCATTAATCCAGATCTTCCAACTCCTGTTTGATATACTAAACCAGGAAATTCTAAACCATCTGAAAAAGATGGTCTGACTAATCCCCTTGATTCTCCTGAATCATCATTTTGATGATAATATGCTAATGTTCTGCCATTGTATTTCTTTGGAATAATACCATTTTCAAATGTTTGCATTCCAATACTTCCCATAATTTGCCCTGTATAATCATCTTTACCTTTTGCTCCTGAAAGAGCCATTATTCCGAAACCATTAAATTCTGAAATATTGCTTCCAACTAATTTATTGCTATTTTCATTAATTTCTTTCAAAATAGTAAAAATTTCATGTTCTAATATTTTTTTAGACATCAAATCAGGATTATTTTCTATTTCTGTTACCAAATAATTTATTTTCAATTTTGTGTTTTCAAAAAGACTGTCAATTTGGGCTATTATTTCCGCTGGTTTTTCTATATCTCCATATCCAACTGAAAATCCATTCCATAAATTAAAATTATTCATCATCCATCTTGTATTATCCGAAAAATTCCCTGTCTGTTCAACTCCATATTCATCCCATACATTTTTTGTAATTGATGATTTTTCTGCTGCAGCTAAAAAAGCTCCTGAAATTCGCCCTTTTTCAATATTTCCATTATTTATAACTGTCGGACCAGCATTTATATTAATTTTTGATGGGATAATCATTGAATATAATTTACTTCCTTCAATATCCTCACCTTTTTTTATTTTTCCCACTCCATCAACAGATGTATATGTTATTAAATTCATTGCTGTTCTCCAATTTACTTTCATATGTGGATGTGTCAAATTAAATACTCCAATAAGTCCATCTTGTATTGTTCCATTTGCCGTTTTCGATGTTGATGGGTTTATAATTTGACGTTCGGAACATGCTATTTCTTCTAATTCTATTAATGATTGAATTGACTGTGGAACAAAAATATTCATTTCATCACCATCAAAATCAGCATTGTATGATTTGGTACAATCTACACTCATACCAAATGTCATAAGATCATAATTATTTACAACTTTAATTTTAAATGCCATCATAGATTGTTTGTGAAGTGTCGGTTGTCTGTTTAATAAAACAACATCATTATCACGTAAATGTCTTTCCACAACGTCTCCATAATTTAAAGTAATATTGTCTTTTCTGTATCGTAAATCTATTCGCAATACTCTTTTATCAGGTGATGCTTTACCAAGAGGGAAAACATAATTTGCTCCTGGATAATTATTCCTTCCATTTTTAACTAATCTTGTCATTTCTTCAATATTATCTGGTCCAACAACTTCTGGAAATGTTAAATTTGTAACAATTAAAATTGGAACACGTAATTGATTGTATCTAATACTCGGATCTGGTGTAATAACTGTTCTTGCTGTAAAATTACCTCTCTTAGCCATTAAATTATTCCTAAATCTTCCATGTTTTCCTTTCAATCTACTAACAATAGATTTTGTGTTCCTCCCTTTGAAATCAAAAAAATTCGTCGATGTATTTTCATTATCAATATATGACGTAACATGAATTTGTAATAAATGTGCATAATCTGAATGATATTTTGAACCTCCCGAACCTTCATTTTCCTTATTTTTTATAAGTTTAATATTATTTCTAACAATGTCATTCAGCTTCCTTGTCAAATCATCTTCACTACCCATTCCATTTCCAAAATCACCCTTTATTGAAGGTCTTACTTGTTTTGGAGGAACATATAAATTTTTTATTAATAAATCTTCCGGTCTTGTTTTTTCAGGATCTAAGCCAAGAACAAAACAATCTTCTTTGCTCACTTTTTTAAATATTTCACTTATCATTCCAGGTGTTAAAATAAGTTTTGCTTTTGATTTAACAAAATCACTATTTTGATTTTCAATATTCTGATTTCCTTCAACATCATCATCAGCCTTTATTTCCATTTCTGCTATTAAATATGATGTTGTATCTGATTTTCCAAGTCTTATTTTTGTCCTTTGCATTCCACATCTTTGACAAAACGCTGGCATCTTCATATTCTTCAAAAAATTTAATCTTTCATGTGGATGTCTCCTGAGAACCTCTCTTATATTATCATCATCTTTACACATTACTCTTGAACATCCTATACAAATATTTGATAAAAATTTCTGAACATAATCTTCATATCCCGTATGAAAAACGTATTCTCCAAGTTCAATATGAATTGAATGTCCAGGACAATCTCGTGTTAAACCACAAGTGGCACACATTGAATCTAATGCTACTGAACCACCTCTTGCATCATTCAAACTTCCCCTTCTTGCTTCTGAATTATCATAAAGTTCAATAACATCAACACCATTGCTATCCTCGCCTAAGGCAGATATTTTTTTCACAGTTTCATTTGACAATGCGCAAAACACTATTTGTTTTATGGGGACAATTGTGTCGATTTCATTACTGTATGTGTTGGTGTCCATCTATATTATATTATTATTATTTTTTTTAAGTGTAATATTAAAAAAAAAAATTCAATTTTTTATTTTTTTAATATGGGAGATTATTTCCACCATTTTTATTAATTATATTTAAATAACTCACGTCACAATTTTCTAATTCAGCATATTTTATTATCATATTTTTTTGTTTTAAATTTTCACAATAAATCACTTCAATAAAATCAATAAAATCAATAAAATTTATATTTTCGCATTTTAATTTTAATTTAGCAATATCTCCAAATGTAATACTACTATCATTTTTACTATCCAAATATACACATACATCTAATATGTCAATTATATTAAATTTCTTTTCTCCACATACAAAATACACATTTTCAATAAAATAAAATGGCAAATTGGGAACTATCTTGTATTTTTGTTCTTCAAAACTTTTCGTTATATTTTTTATTTTTAAATGTATTTCATCATAGCTTTCTGCAAAAAAACTTGTTATAAAATGTTTCTCGCCAATATATTCCAGTAAAACTCTCTTGTTTTCTCCAAAACATTTATTTAAACAGCATATTTTAAAAAAACAAAGGGAACAAGAATAATTATTCATATGTTTTTCATGTTTTTCTTTTTCTCCATCAATTATTACTTTTTCATATGGAAATAAATTTGATTTTATACGATTACAAATATAATGTTTGAATATTTTTATTTTATTCAACGGAGATAGTGTTGTCATTTTATTATTTTTAATATTATTTTTTTCTTTATAATAAAAAATAATAAAAAAATTGATATTTTTAATATATAAAACACGCTATAAATAATAATTCATAATAAAATATTAAAATGAAAAAAAAAACTTACTCTCCTGAAACAAGCGATTGTGATGATTTAAATGAAGAAGAAATTGAAGAAGAAATTTATTCAGAAAAAAAACTTGATAAACCAAAAATAGACATAGTTTCTTCACACAATGATATAATGGAACTTGTCGAAGAATTCAAAGAAAGTGACAACAAAAAGAAAAAACACAAATTATTACCATGGGTTGAAGAATTTAGACCAACAAAATTGAAATATATAATAGATCATGACGAGCATATTTCTATGTTAAAAACTATGATTAATGAAAAGAAATTGCCTAATTTATTATTATCTGGACCTCCAGGAACTGGTAAAACTTCAACTATTATGGCTTGTGCAAAAAAAATGTATAAAGAAAATTATTCGCTTATGGTTTTGGACATCAATGCATCAGAAGAAAGAGGAATTGATGTTGTTCGTAGTAAAATACGAAATTTTATTATGACAGAAGGGATACAAAGTGATGAAAAAAATCATTTATTTAAATTAGTTATTTTAGATGAAGCCGACGCTATGACAAATGATGCTCAAATTATGTTAATAAAAATTATGGAAAAATATATGAAAAATGTCAGGTTTTGTTTGATGTGTAATTATATTAAAAAAATCAATCCTGCAATACAATCAAGATGTGTTTTATTCAAATTTTCTCCATTAAGGGAAGAATGTATAAAACAAAAAATATTGGAAATTTCAACAAAATATAATTTTGAAGTTACAGAAGATGGTATTGAAACTTTGATTAATATTGCAAATGGTGATATGAGAAAAGTAATAAATACTTTACAGGCTACAAATATGGCTTTTGTGAAAGTTAATATGGAAAATATCAATAAATGTATTGGTTATCCAACTCCACAAGAATTAAATGATATTAATAAAATGCTTATTAATAATGATATTAAATATTGTTATGAAAAAATCGGGGCAATTATAAAAAATAACGGATATTCTTTATTAGGAATAGTTAGAGATTTGTTTAAAAAATATTTTAATGAAATAATAAATAATCCAGATTATAATAATGATAAAATAGAAACTTTTATTTCCAATTTGAGAGAATTAGAAATTAATTTAACTATGTATCAAACAGAAGAAATACAACTTGCTGGAATGATTAGTATATTCAAGCAATTATAAAAACATATTTTTTATTCATTTTTATTCATCATCATGTTCTGGCTTTATTTCTGTATATCTGATACTTATGTTATTTTCGAATCTTCTGAATGAATTTGATCTAACAGCTGAATTGAATTTATTAATTATATTTTTCGGTAATTTTTCAACTATACTATTTTTGAATTCTTTTGTCCATATCTTAATATAAATATTTCTTGATTTTACTGAATACGAAACTCCATTAATTTCTAAACCATCTTGAATTAATGTTTCATTCATAATTAATATGCATAAACACATCATTATTTCACAACCAACATCATAAAATGAATTTCTATCATAACAATCCATTTTCAAAGAACAAATACCTCCATTCCTGTTGTTGTTATCTTCCCATTTTGGCTTTATTTTATTTCTCATAATAAAATACTGATTTTCTTCCTTATTCAACATGTGGAAATAATTGAAAAAGTCCCAAAAAGATGCAATTGAGTCTATTGTAAAAATATTTTGATAACTTGCTATTGACCAGTCTTCACAGTCATTTCTATGAACCCATACTGTCCAATAAGAATTCAAATAATTATTTTTACCATCATTTATGTCTCTTTCAATAATTGTATCCTCTTTTTCTATATTTGAATTATGTGTTTTCTTTTCAATATCAAAATCAAAATAAATATCTTCTGACTTCACAACATTATTCAATTCAGCATTTACATCTTTATGGACTTCTTGAACTTCTTTTTGAGTTTTTTGAACATTCTTTTTTTTAACATCTTTTTCTCCCTTTTCTTCTTTCACCCTTTTCTCCTTCTTCTCCTTCTTCTTTTCTGTATCTCCATTATTTTGCTTTTTTAAATTTTTCTTTCCTTCACTTGTGAGAAACGAAAAGGGATTTGTTGATGTTTCTTTACAGAAAATATTCATTTTACTCATAATATAATCTTATTTTATTTATTCTTTATATATTATACGTTATAAGGAATAAAAATCAAATTTTTTTTTATTTAATTTTTCTTGTTCAGCATCTTTTGGTGCATAGTTGGTGATAATCCAACCAACATTTTTCCTAAACATCCAACTTTATAACAAATAAACATTGGATATGAATTTCTTAAACATAATTGCATATTTGTACATAAATTAATACACCTCCCAAATGTTATCAAATGCTTCAAACTATATATTCCCTGAACAAATGGAACTTTTTTACCATCTGTTTTTAAACACATGATTTTTACGCTACATCCTTCTCCGCCTTTTAATTTAATTGATGTATCTGTTTGATCCCCAACACACTTAAATATTATTTCTTTGCTTGAACACTGAATTTCAACATATTCAGAAAATTGATTTAAATCAGAACATATTTTCTTAAACTCAGCAGTGTACATTAGTACTGTAATTTCAAAAGAAGTTTGATTTGGCATTCTATGATTATTATCATCAGTGTCCAACAACTTTTGTTTATGATTTTTTTCCATTGACTTTATTTGATTTTGCAAGTGAAATTCCAATTTTTGTTGATCATCACTATCAATTGACATTGTCATAACACTATCTTTATCTACATTTTTCATAAATTTATATAATTCCTTCAAGTCAATTCCAATGCTGTATTTCTTAAATTTAACATAATAATCAGCAAAATTTTCAGCGTCTAATTTAACATAAATCATCAAAGATTGTTGATCATCTACAGCTACAATTTTTATTCCGCTTTGTATCTTCTTTTGTTTCTTTTTCTCTACTTCTTTCTTACAGTCATCGTCACTATTACTGCTTTCTTCTTCTTCTTCTTTTTTTTCTATGCTGTCATTATCTCCTATAAATGTAATTACAGCTTCTGTTAATATTTCTTTTAAAACATCAAATAATGTCTTGATATATTCACTATGTTCAGTCTTAATTCTCACTATTTTATTTTCATTTGGATTAGGATTAAGGACCATTAAATTCTAATTAATATTATTTTAATTTCTTTATATGTTTATGTATTATTAAAAAATATAAAAAAAATTACTCTATTTTTGATTTTATGCTTTCTAATTTATCATTATAATATTCTTTCATCTTGTCATGATAGTTGCTTTCTGTCAATTCTTTATCATATGGTGAAAAATACAAAATTGTTTTCCCAAGTTTTTCTTCCCCAAATTCAATTTGACTATTAATCATAAGAGGATTTTTATTTTTTATAAAAAGAGTTATATAATCGCATATATTTGACGTAAATTTTAATTTTAATAACTGATCTAAATAAAAACATGCCTTTGCACTTTTCGCACTTGATATTTTCTTTATTTCTATATCACCGTCACTATTTTCATAAGATGCTATATTTTCTTTATTATATTTTGTAATACATTTAAATACAACTTGATTTTCATCACAATATATTTCCATAAATTCAGAAAATTTTTTCATATCATTGCAGATTTTTTTAAATAAACTTGTACTAATATTTATTCCAAAATCATATTTTATTTCCGGCAATGAATTTATAATTATATCTGGCTCTGAACATGATTGATTGTATTTTTTAAATTTATTCTGTTTTTCAGTATGTTTTGTCATAAAATTAAATGTTTTCTTGTCTTCTTTATTTATACTTATATTTAACATATAATCATCTGTTTCTATGCTTTTGAACCATAAATTTAATTCTTTTACATTAATCCAAAATGACTGTTCTTTCTTTTTTAAATAAAATTCTTTAAACACACATGATTCTAATTTTACAACCGAAATTGACGTTTGATTATTATTAATTGTTCTAAATAATATATATCCTGTTTGATTTTCGTCTTTGTCTTCTTTACTATCTGAATTTTCTGATTCTGATTTTGATTTTGATTTATTTTTTTTAAATATTATATTTATATCATCACATGACACACCTTCTAACATCAATAAAACATCTCTAAACATTGATATTTTATCCGTCCATACATCTACTAATAATTCAGACATTAATATTATATATTTATTTGTATAGATTTATATTTTGTCATTTTTTTTTCAATTTTTAATTTATAATGGGAATATATAAATTAATAAATCCATATATTGTTGGGGGTAATATAAAAACATCATTTAAAACAAAATCTCCTGTGTCTTCTGCACATAAATTTTGGAAAAATATGTCTCAAAAAAAAAAATTCATTTTTGGTGAAGTTCTAAATTTTTTTATAACTATACAATGTGAAGAAACAGGTGAATTATTTCACTTCAAAATTAGCGAGATAAATAACAAAAATGAAGTTGAATTTGAAATTTCTGATGTTACCGATGAAACTAAAAAAAATATCTCTGAACGTGATGTTGAAAGTTTTAAATCTGAAATAAAAAATTTGGATACTGCTTTCTCTGATAATCCTAAAATAAAAACAAATAGTAATTTAGAAAAAAAACATATAAAAATTATTCAAAATAATACAAAAAAAGATAAATTATCCATTTACTTCGGCTATATACCATATATTTATAATTCCAATTCTGTTTTTGTCCCTTGTTTTAGAAATATAGTCCCATATATTCAAATATTCATAAAAAAATAATTATTTCCAAAATTTTATTTTATAATTTTCTTCTCTATTTTGCATTTGAATATAATATAAAAGAGAAATTAAACAATTAGACGCAAATATTTTATTTCCACCTTCAAATAAAATATATTTCTTCTTGTTTTTTTCATCATATTCATATAAATCAATATCTTCTTCTTTTTTATACTTTTCTATTTCAAAATGTAATAATTCCATTTCCATATTTGTTGAACTTGGATCTTTATAATCTATATTTTCAAACATATTTTTCGAATTATTATTGCAATTCAATTCACTCCTGCAAAAAATTAAATAATCATTTAACAGTTCATGATAGTTTTCCATTTTTTTAATATATTAATTATTAATATTAACTAATATACTTTATTTGTCAATTTTTATTTTTTATTGGACACACATTGGGTCTCCTCTAATATTCATATCTGGTTCATAGCTTGAATTCAAAAATGGCGAAACATTTGCAATTCTTGGATTGATTGGTTCAGCACGTAATTGTCTATTTGCATTCTTCAATGATGTTTGAATAGTATTGACACCAATTGGTCTGTGGATATTAATCAAATGTGTATTCTTAACTGTTGATGACTCATATGGATCATCGAACCATTCAGAGTTTGTTTCTTTTGGCAATAATGAACCTGCATCAAACTTATCTCCACCTTGGTCAGATCCTTCTGATGTATATTTTGCATATAATGTTGTATCGTCATTTACAGCATGACAATCTTCAAAATACTTATCAAGATTGCTTAAATCTTTGTTGTCTCTTGAACCTTCGGCGTATGTTGAAGTTACAAATTCTCCTGACTTTGATGCGTTCCTTGACATAAATTTTCTCACTTGTTCTGCCTCTTCTTGTGTAAGGGGTGTCTCTGTTGTTGATTCAACTGATTCCATACCTTCTTTTTTACTTTCGCTTGTTACTGCTTTCTTTTCTTCGCTTCTATGGATTACGAAAAAATAAATAACAATACCTACAATCAACACGAGTATTATAGTTTTTTGTGTGTCTGACAATTCCATATATATAATATAATTATATATTTTATATTAAAAAAAAATTAATTAGTATATTTTATTTCAAAATAAAAATAATATTGTTCTAATAATATAATGACATCTACGGATAATTCTTTTATTAGCGATATGGAATTACAATTAGGCGGGTTTAATTTGTCTTCTATATTTGGAACAGATTCAAACCATTTTTCCGCAAAACTTTCCCTCTCTTTTTTTTCAAAAAAAATGTTGGACTTGGCTATCATGATTATTGAACAATCCCTTTCGATGACAGAAAGTGTTTTGCCAGACATTACTGTTGTTGATGATAATAATAATACTATATTACATTGGCTTGTATATTCATGTGCATACACAAATATTGCAAAACCTACACTTTTAAATTTAGTTCAAAAACATAAAAATAATGATGATTTAAATTTGCAAAATAATCAAGGAAATACTCCTATTCATATTGCATTGTATATATCTGAAACATCAAATATCGATATGAATGATGTTATAACTATGTTAATTAAAAATGGATCAAAAATAGATATACCTAATAAATCTGGAAAAATGGTTGTTTTTGATGATCAAACTGTTCTTACAAATGATTTAGATGGTGGTTTTGACAACGGTGATGATAATAATCAACAAAAACCAAAACAAGTTTTCCTTAATCAAAAACCAACCCCTGTTATTTCTGATCAAAAACCTAACAAAACACCAGTTGTTTTTGATCAAAAACCTAACAAAACTCCTGTTGTTTCTGATCAAAAACCTAATCAAACTCCCATTATTTCTGATCAAAAACCTAATCAAACTCCCATTATTTCTGATCAAAAACCTAATCAAACTCCCATTATTTCTGATCAAAAACCTAATC
>Ga0169931_10007304_pt1 | contig 16404 bp, 10 predicted proteins | sample Kivu_15m_20L_FD_129675 | JGI IMG/M metagenome (GOLD analysis project Ga0169931, IMG submission 129675) | Freshwater microbial communities from Lake Kivu, Western Province, Rwanda to study Microbial Dark Matter (Phase II) - Kivu_15m_20L... | ecosystem: Environmental > Aquatic > Freshwater > Lake...
TATTTTAATTTAATAATTTTAAAAAATTATAAAATTAATTTATATAATTTAAGACATATTTTTATAATGAATTTTAAATGGGAATTGGGGATTGGGGATTGGGGATTGGGGATTGGGCCAATCCCCAATCCCCAATCCCCAATCCCCAATCCCCAAGTGCTAATTTATTGTTCATAAGTTTAAATTTAAAATTCATAATAAAAATATGTCTTAAATTATATAGATTAATTTTATAATTTTTTAAAATTATTAAATCAAAATATAAAAATTATAAATTAATAAATTTATTAAAATTTCAATTTAATTAAATATTAGTACCCTATTTTATAGACTATATTTATCAATTATTTAATAATGATCTATGTAATTTTTATATTCATATTTAAATTAATATTAGTTTTATCTTTTGTATTCTCCGATATATTTAAAGATTCGATTTCATCTTTAAATTTAATCCTTAAAGTTTCATATTGTGTTTCTTCATGAATTTCAAAAAAATATTTTTCATTTAAACTATCGTAATTTTCTATAAACTCAAGTCTATTCCATATACACGCTTCAATATATATTCGTAGAAAATAAATAAATAATTTCAACACAAATCCTGCTTGAAAGAAAACAACTTCGATGTCTTCAATTTTTATCTTCTCGTTTAGGTTCAATGAACTCACAATTTTAGACACAGTCTTAGCAAAGTACACAGAAGGAAAATTTTTCCTCAAGGCATCTTTACAAAAAACTATAAACGTTAATCTACTTGAATCTTGTTTCAAGGCTGACAATGTCTGTTTTATATCTAAAGGATAAATAAATAAAACTTTACAATCAGACAAATAGAGGATGAGGTTGTCTGTCAAGTGCTCATTATCTAAATCATAAAAATCGATCAGCTTTAAATGTAAAAAAAATATTTGTCGCTTTAACATGTCACTTCCTTTATAATCAAAAAATTTCATTTTGTCAAAATGAGATCTCATGTCTTCAATTGCAGATTTGTTTAAATTATTTGCAGTTTCAATGAAGAATTTTTTACAAAAGTCATTTGATTGTAAAAGAGATTTGTGAATTCTTTTGGCATCGTTTGAATATCTAAATCGAGAAATATTTTTAAATGTGAGATAATTTATTTACATTTTATAATTCTTTATGTCATCTTCATCTTTTACATAAAATTCTTGAAACTCAGAAATTTCCACAAGAGAATTTTTACCATCATAGAATTTTCTAAGATCTGATTTGCAGTCCAATTGTCTCTCAGCAAGAATCGCATCCCCAAATTCTGTTACATTCAAAGAATTGTATATCGCCAGTTTATCTTTGAAAAATTCTTCTTCTTGAAAGCTTCTTGGAAAATAAACACATAGAGCTTCTTTCATCTGATTGAACAAATCGATTTCGCTCTTTTCGATGATTAAAAATATCGCTGAAAATTTTTTATCGAACTTTTCTAAACATTTTCTGAGGGTTCTTAAGACTATATGTAAGGACTTATCTAAGCGAAAATGATTTGAAGGGAGGAATATTTCATATCCGAAACAAATAGAATGTATATTCTTTTCAAGACAAATGTCGAAAATGTTCCTAATGGCCAGATGTAAAGAACTTTCACAAGCGTTTTCGAAATCCTGATTGAATTTAGGCAATACAACATGAATAATCTTTCTAAAGTTAGAGAGACTGTAACAATCTGTAATAACACACTCTGACAACTCTAGATCAGGAAACTGTTTAAAATCGTCTAAAATTTTAGTACCACATTCTTGTAAAATTTTCTGTCGAAAAGTCGATCTCAATTTAAAAATATTTTTATTTGTTTGTAATACTAAAGCCTCAGGTTTGTACGGCGATGAAGAAAAATTTGTATTTAGAATGTCAGAATTTCTGAAGAGTAAATATTGATTATTTTACGCGATGAATAGTTTTTTATTCAGATAAGGATTGAACTTATAAGGGGAAATTTTATTAATATCATTACTGTTTGAATTGCTAGAGGCACATAGTTGAATGTTTTGTTTTGGGGTTAAGGTCGAATCCCAACATGTGCAGGTATTTTCTAAAAAAAGGGTTTCCATATGTTATAAAAATTAGTATTAAGTTTTATTAATTAAATACGAAAAATACTAAAAAGTAATTAGTAATTAGTAAATAAAATTTAATTCCTATATTCCTTTTCTATATCTTAATTTATCTAACATATGTGTTTTATCTTATATTATTTAATGAGACCAATCCGTTCTGTTGACTCCCCAGAAATAATCCTTTGGTGTTAATTGTATTCTTGTTCCTACCTCTTCAAATTTTGCATAAGTAACTGGATCATGATAGCACTCCTCAAAGAGATCTAACTGGGACTTGCACCATCTCAATTTCATTTTAGATCTGAACAGACATTCTCTGGCTTCATTGAAGGGAGTATTGCAAATAGGTTCCATTTTAATATTCTTTGCAAAACAGCCTAGTAATTCTCTTGCCTCCTTTAAGGAATTTTTAGGATGGATTTTGCCTATTGTAGAGACTTCTCTTATAGATTCGAAGTTGATAATTTCCTTCAAGCAAACATCTCTCAAGGCGTATTGGAATATTGTTCTCTCTATGAAAGGCATGTTGTAAACTAATGACATGTCCCAGTCAACTTTTCTTTCCTTTATTTCTTCATCTGTGTAAATAGGTATATTTGCCATTTATTTAATTATATTAATTAAATATTGAATTTCAAAAGAGGGAATTTATATTAGGTTATTTTAAGTATATTTGATATAGTAAATAGATATATTTACATTAATATTAGGAAAATCAATATATTTTATTTTGTAGTTTGAAATTCGTATCAATTAATTGTTTCAGTTATATGTTATATGGGTTATTCAATTAAATACTTTTTAAAAATAACGCAAGGTTTAAAAATTATTAAATACCTTTAATTATTTTTATTAATTTTTAAATTAAAATGTCAGGGATCCATCAAAAAATTAGATTTGGAGATATAATTTACATAGCGATTGGAGAAAAGATTAATATGCATCTCTCATCAACTGGATTCTCTTTAACAAACTTTTCACCTGTTGAAGTTAGAAAAATGGGGCTCATAAATCTTGAAAATTATTGCTTGAAGGATTACGAAAATGATCTCTTCGTGGTTCTTCCAACTATGAATGAAGACTTTTTAACTCATAAACTTGACCTTGACGAGCGGATAAATTCATTATCATATATTTTAAATATAACAGAAGATTCCAACCGAATGAAGGATGTAAACACAATTATGCAGTTGTACCAGAACTTAAAGAAAGAAGTCTATGACCAAAACAAAATTCTTCTTGAAAAAATCGGCCATCCAGTTGTGTTTAGCGAGAACATAATCCTAATTCATCTTAAATCTCAAATGTTTTTGAGTACTGAGAATACAGACAGAAACTCCAACAAGAAAAAGAAGAACAGCATAATCCTCACTGAGAATTACAGCGATGAGTGTATATTTCAATTCGATAGTTACAAGTCCAACGAAAAAGGAGACAGCGACGTATTCAGCAATCAGAATATATATATAAGAAAATGCGAGAAAAATATCTGGGCTAATAATCCTTATTTATACTACGAAGTATTTGATTCTATAAAACAAACAAAAACGAAGGATACAAATATTAAAATAAATTGTCGCAAAGAAATGGAACCAAATGCGCGAGAAACAACGCTGTCATTTACAGAAAATTCAGAAATGGCCAAACCTTTTCAGATAAAAATATTTTCAAATTACATTGACCCCTCTTCACAAGCATTGTCATTTGTTAATCCCTTATGGATAGTCTGTCAATCAGTCGATAAATATATAGTCATCAATAAAGAAAGGAATTTATCTGAAACGAATGAGGCTAATATATTGCAAACAGACAACTCTCAAGAAAAAGAAAATGATTCATTCACCTGTAATGATGACACAAAATATATGGTTTCCCTTGTTCCTGTTGAGAAGGAGAAAGAGAGTTTCAACATTAATGGATTGTTTTGTGTTGAACAAATTGACAAAAACTACATTGAGATTATGAACGATCTAAGGATGTCTCCTTATATTGAATTTAATAACGTAATAAGATTTCGCCATGTCGCTACTAAGAAATACTTAGCATTCATCAAAAGCGATACTTCATCACAAGGAAACTCTATGAAGATGAATATACTTGATAGGAGTGATACATTCAGAAACATCTACGAAAACAATGACAGGACTAGACTAAAAGGGAACATAACACTTAAGGACATTCCAGATGACGATTGCAATTGGATTTTCATGGAGAGTTATATTTTACTAGATAGAGAAGGTTACGAAAAAGCAAAAATGGATGGAATGGAGTACAGATCACATAAAAATATATCAGGAAATCAGAGTAGGCTAAAAAATGACTCTCAGCAGGATGATTATTCCTCAATTCAGGATAGAGAAAATAATCAGAAGAATATCGTTAAGAAAAAAGAAATCCTGCGTATATTTCATCTAAAATCAAAGAAATTTCTCTCTTTTGAAGATATGTTTAACAACAACACCAAAAATAAAAATACAAAAATAGAAAAGGTAATTGAAGGTGAACCCTATTCCAACCAGATTCTTCACACCATACATCCAAATGAGCCAAATGAGGATAAGTCTAAATCTACAATAACACTCAATAAGTTACCTGTTGATAATGATCTCTTTAGACTAATCCATTCTACAGAGAACCAATCAAGAGAAATGTTTTTTATTTTAAATCTAAGAGATATGTTTTTTAATTTAGTAACTAATTGCACTAAAAAGGACATTTCTTCGCTCATCAAAGAAATTGCTTCTTTGGAGGAAAATAGTTCTAAGCCAGAGATACTTGATAATAATAATCAAGATTCAGGAAAGAATATGATACGTGGGACAAAGTATTTAAAAGTGCCCTCGCCGAATAAAATAATCGGCGAAGAATACAATAACGAAAATGTTTCAGGAACGACTGAACTAAACAGTTACAAGAATGATTGGATTAACCTGCGAGTCTGTTTCGAAACATTGCGAGATTTTTGTATAAACAATTACGATAAACGCTTTGATTATTCTGCCCCCACCGGAAAGCCGATCGCCACTAGACAAGATTTTCTATTTGAACAAGGATTTCTTCAATTAACTCTAAAATTTCTTGAAAATGCGAATGACCTGTTAACTGCCTACGGAGAGTTTCGAAGAATTTCTGAACAAAACTCGTTGAATATAGGAAATAATCTTAACATAAGAAAAAATGCAAATAAGAAGCGCTCTATTTTCTATTTAGATAGCCAGAATTTTTTGAATATTACAAATAAACAAGGCGCGACTAATTATAATAAAGGACTGCAAGGATCCACTAACGCTATCACAAATAATTTAAAACAGGCAGATGTGATTTCGAACTTGTTTAAAGACATAAACAACGCGATTAAAGCAAGTTTCGAGTTTATGACAGCTATTTGTAAGTCTAATCCCCACTGTAAAGAGTATGTCTTTAATAAACGGGATATTTTATGGGATTATCTATTGACTCTAAAAGAATCCTCACAGTGTTTAATTGAAATAATCAAAGACGATGAGAATTATATTAACGAGATAATCACAAACAAATTAGAGAAAGAATCGAATAACAATAAACTTCTGAAGCAAATTTCCTCTCATAATAGTTACAATCTTATAAACAGAGCTATCAACTATATGAACGAACTAAAGACTTACGATGTCCAATCACTTACACTTTTTTCTAAACTCATGAAATCCAAAGGGAAAGGAATAACATCCAATCAAGCAGAGATATTTCAATCTTTAATGATAGAAAAAAGAGAGAAATTTTTACTTAAAATTACACCTAAGTTCAACGACAGAATGTTCTATGTAGTTTATCGCACGGAACTTTTTGAATTCGAATGTCGCAGTTTAATCGATCTATGCAAGTATAAAAATAATATAACGGAATACGAGGCAAATATCGTCCTTTATCTTTCAGCTCAGCTTAATCTATATGCAGACATGTGTTACGGAAGAAATTACACATGCATTGAAACTATACGGGAAAAATTTCCGTTAGATTTGCTTATTTATCATATATCCTACACTGACTTATATGAACCAATTGTAGCAGCGCTTATTAACATACTCAATACAAACTACATAGACATAGCTCCTCATTTGATTAACCATCCTACTATGATTAAATATTTACATGACGACCGCATCGTAAGAAGCAAAAACAAGCCAGTCAAAACTTTTATTCCATTAGACAGGCTTAATCTCATCCTTTGCTTAGCTTTATTCAATTTATACAATCTTAGGCATGAGAAATATTATACCAATACAGCAAATATTGAATTAATAAACAATTTAATTTCCTTTCGTTTGTATGAGAATGTGGAATATCTGGATGAGGAAGAAAATCATAACGCTATAGATAATGAGATAGACATCCAACAAGGCATGAAAAATAACAAAATAGTTTCTATTCCGAATTTGAAGGAGGAAATTCGAAAAGCCATAGAAGAGACAGAAAAAAACTTTCAGCAAGGAAAAATAAATGTTGACAACGTGGACGATCTGAAATTGAAGAAGAAACAATTCGATGAAGAGGACAAAAGCAAAGGAACAGGGAACACATTCTTTCAAAGAATCGGCTACAAATTCTTTGAATACAGTAAGGAAAGCGAAGAAATAGGTACTGAATATTTGATTTATGTAATGAACTTCATCAATGACTTTTTCCTTGAACAGATAGTCCTGCGTAGTATAGACTCTAACATGGGAAATAAGAATATCATAGCAGAGACTTTTAAGAGTATTAATCGACAGGATATCCTCACCCGGAACAATATGAATTATCTGATGAAAACAATGGAAAGAATAAAACAAATTCTCTCTTCTAATTTCGGGCTCACGAATAACAAATCCGTATTCAAAACAGATAAAGATATACTAATGACTTCCCTTATTCTTAAAGAAAATCCTAAGAGAAAAGTTTTGATTCTTCCAATGGTCAAGAAGATATCCAGAGTGATTGATGTCATATTAAATCTTAAAATAGAAAACATCACCGACTCTATTATCGACAATTTAGTAACCGAAGATAGCAAGGTAATCACTAAGCTCTTATATGAAAATAGACTTCCTTCTTCGTTAGACAAACCGCAAGAACCGAGTAAAAGGAATTCTGCCTATAAGATTGCAGTTGAAGAATTCGAACATAGAAAAAATTTCAAGAATATATTTTTATCTGACGAATATTATCTTTATCAACTGTTTGATGGTTTAGACAGAAGCAAAATCAACCAAGAAAGTGAATTTTTAAATAGCACCATCTTAAAGACTATGCAGGAGCTTATTGTTAAGATATTGGAAATCAACATAGACGAGTCTATGATAAAAAATTTAGTGAAGTTATTTACAAGACTAAGTTCTCAAAGGAAAGAAATAATCAACTACATCAAAAAAATCGAAATAATCACAGACAAGCAAGACTTAAAGATGTTATTTCTATGTGACTTTTTAGTTAAGGAACTGAGCCTTCTTACAGAGAAAACCGAAGTCTGGATGAACATAGAATCGTGTAGAACAGTAACTGAGAATAATCAATACGAAACTTCGAAATTTGGGTTCTTCACAAATGCGATTAATTCTACAAATGCCCTTAAGAAATTTCAGATGAAAAGTAAACCAACCGGGAAAGAATTGAGGCTAACTAACTTCTATATGAAGGAATTATGTGATATGTTCCTCGATAAACAAAACACTGAAGGCTACCTTTCTTCTAAACCTGGAAATAAGATAAAGCTGATCCAAACTATCCTCTTCTCCTTGCAATTAAATGTTACTCTCTTTTCTCTCCTAGGCGAGGTCTGTCAGGTATACAGGATCAACGAGATGGAAATGTCACAAATGTTAAAGTCTAACAAATCAAAAAGGAAAATTTACTCTAATTTTAACAAGCAACTTGAGGAGTTGATAAGAAACATTTTCAATCTCCTTCGATTTTTAGTTCACGATTCAGAAACTTTTCAGGCAGAAATCCAAGTGCCATTCCTGCAGCTGAAATCCTACGAATTTCTATATAATTTAGGATTCATTAAAATTCTCAAAGAAATTGTACATTCTAATCATAAGTTCGCAATAAACAATGCCGGGCTAATTTTAGAAATCACAAGAAATGAATGTAATGTAAAGGTATTCTATAAATTGTTTGATAATTTGAAGTATGTTGAACAATTAGCAAAAGTTGTTTCTTCTCCTAATAACGAAATAACTGAGAGAATAGTCGACAATCACCCGATAAAATCTGAAATGGTTATTCTTACAGAGAAATCAGAAAGTGCAAGAAATGTTTATAATAAAAATTCCAATTTCTTTCAGAAAGTCAAGGAGTCTTGGAAATTAAATCAAGGAAAGCAGAATTTGTTGGCTAATCTAAACAAATTTTATAAAATACTTAAGCTCATGAATAATTTTATTAGAAGCGTTAAGGAAGAAAGATACATAACTTCCATAATCAGGCAGTATGAAGAAATTTTAAAAATCCTCTCGCAAAACGAATCCTTCACAAAAATCGTAGCGAGTGATTTCGTCTCTCATAAATCGAAAGATCTTCTCAGAGTTAAAATGAAAATTTTCTCCCAGTTAATTAAAATGGGCTGTAACCTTATTAGAGTAAATGAAAAATTAAAAGAACTTATAAGAAATGTTTTCCCTGTAAGAATTTTAGAAGAAAAAATTTTGTCACTTGAGATGCGACTTGACATTGAATATGTCTCGAAAGCCATTCAAACTGCAAAGGAGGCGATAGAGCAGAAACAAAAAACAGCAATCGTCGATAACGAAAACGAAAACAAAGAAATTCCCAAGACCAAACTTCCCAAATTATTTGAAGCAAGTAAGAAATCCCGCATAGAAATTAAAAACATTCCTAGAATTTTCCAAGGAATATTTTCCTATGGAGATGTCAATGTTGATTTGTCATTCATTTATCTGATAAAAAATTTCTTCAATACAAAATATCACGGCTGCGTTTTATTCTCATTTAATGGACTAGAATATAAAAAAAAGGATAATAACACTCTGAAATTCTTCTTTAAAATTTTAGACAAAGATATAAAGATATACGAAGAACTCAAAGAACTTTTTGAAATTCACGCGGACGAAGTATTTACTAAAATCATCAAAATTTTTAAGAAAAGCACCTTCAAATACTTTTTCAAAGGAATGTTTAAGATCATAAGCAATCTAGTCGGGTATTTCAATCAAGATTTTTTCATCACCCATGCAGAATATGTAAATTTCATGCCTGCTGTAAGAGCGACAATCGAAGCTTATAAGAATGTATTTGGGGACTTTATCTTAGAAGAAAATTTGGAACTTCCTGAATACAAGTCGATTCTTAACTACATAAACGACAAGAAGGACCTCTTTCAAGATTTCTTTATGAATTTCAATCTGAATCTTTTTAAAAAGGAAGAAAGGATTGTTTATAAACTTGATAAAGCTATGAATGAATTGATTCTAGATAGAAAAGTTCCTGTTATACGTTCTTTATCATCAGAAAATAATTTTGGGTTAGATGATAAAAAAATTTCAGATAACAATTTTGCTCATTATCCAATAAGGAAGTACGAGAAAAATTTTTCTCTTAATTTTGACTTTGATATTTACTTCAACTCAAAGAATAAAAAATATTCAGACATCCTCTCAGAATTAAATAAAGAGGAATACTTCAATACACCTTATACTCCTCTATGGTATTTAACCATGGCTTTTACTGAAGATTTCTTGAATACGATCGATAAACAAGAGACAAAGAATTACATTGAAAACGAATTGAAATTACTAGCCAGATATCTAAATAGCAAGGTAAATTTCCACCATCCCTTATATTACTATATTAATAACAATTCATCTTTGGACAATTACATCCAGCCTAGTTTTCATCTTATGAATATATTCTTGAAATTCGTTCAAGAGAGTTATCTCTCTAAAAGATACTCTGACGAGATTATCCAGTTGATCAAGCTTTTCACTTACTTTATAGAAGCCGATCCTGAATTTCTGGAGGTTCCTCAAACTAGCCCGATTAAAACTCACACACACAGTTCACATTTTAAAAACAAAATGGGAGAAATAAAGGAGATGTGCTTTAAATACAAACAGAATCTTTTCATTAAAAACGGATCTGTCGAAGTTTTCCTTAAAATTATCTGCGAAATTAATCAAAACTTTAGTAAGGATGTATTCCAGATGATTCTTAAATTCTTCAACATGGTCCTTGCTGGCGGGAATAAAGAAGCCCAAGAAAAATTTTATGAGTTATTCGACCTCTTCGAAAATTCTGAGAATTTGTTTTTTTATTTGAAGCAATCGTTCAACAAGGATATCTTCATTTATCTTAAAGGCGGAACAGATAGAAAGCAAAGCAAGAAAGATATTTTCTACTCAGAACTTATGAAAGACGAATTGAAATTTTTACAAAATCTGACAGAAAACCATTTCGTAAAATTACAAAACTACATAAGAGAACAAACGTCAAATAAAGTCTCCTATAACTTCGTATCTATAATCGTTGAATATATGAATATGCTCTTAAGTAAAATGAGCCAAATAGATGACCAAAACAAACTCAATAAGAAAACAACCAGTCTGTACTATAACAGGCTGCTCTCTTGTCTGGAAACACTCTGCGAATTTTTGCAAGGCCCATGTAAAAAGAATCAAGAAACTCTTGTGCGCAGCAAGGTCATTGAAATATTTGATAAAATTTTGAGAGAGACTGAGTGTGCGGATTTGAATTCAGACGATATGATGACAAATGATGATGAGAATCTTCAAAAGAAATTAAGTGACCATTTATTGCCAGACGAGGATGACGACGATGATTATAGGGATGTCAAATCAATCGCAACTATTAAAACAAAGAAAGAGGCAGAAATTACACGTTTTACTACTATGAATAGCAAGGTATTTTTTACTACTAGTAATAATTTTGAGACTCTTCCTGGTAGAACAAATTCAAAAAAGAAGAAAAAAAATTCTTCCCTTTTCTATTTACTAAATGACTATGAAAAATCGATGTTAATTTATAAAATAGGACTTGTTCTTCTTGCAGCTATTGAAGGTAGAAAAACTAAAGACGATATTATACAGAAGCTGTTGAGAGATTTTGATTTAAAGCTTTTTTATAAGAAATTGACTGAATTGTATGTAAAAATCAAAGAAATTTACAAAAATCAACCAGAATATTTCCTTTATTCATTACCAGATGACGAGGATCAGGGTGAAAATGACGGAAAGAAAAAATTCGTTGTCGAGGCAGGCTTTAATCTGTATGTATTCCTATCTTCTCTTTATGAAATAGAAACTGAAGAGACTGAATTCAAGAAACTTTTTCAAAAAATCTTGAAGCAATCTAATATATTCGGAGCTAATGTTTCCTTAGAAAACAGGGGTCTATTTTCGTATTTTGGAAAATTCAAAAAGGCGATACAATATTTTAAAGAAAATTGTCTTAAGATAGAAATCTACAAAGATGAGGAGATACAGACAGTGTATTTTCCTAAACTGAATTTCTTCAAAAACTTGTCATATGAGATGCTAAAAAATTTTAGAGAACATGCGAATATAACATCTGTCCAAACTAAGCTTGTTTCTTTGCTTTCGGTGAAAGAAGACATGTATCGTAATCTGAAGCAGTTATATGGGCTGGAACTATATTTCGAAAAATTAGGACCTGGTAAGTATTTGTTTATGTACCCTAAATTGTTATCATCTATTAACCTTGCAATCGGAATAATTATCAACATTATGATTCTTCTTTCATTCACAAGAGAAATTACAGAAGACACGTTACAAAAAGACGAAAGAGGATACAAAAGCTTACTAGGACTATCCTATAAAAGTAAGAATATTAAAATAAAAATTATCACAAGAAACAACGAACATTTTCATCGTTTTTGGAGCATTTATTTTAATCACTTCTAGTTTAGCTTTCCTTCAATTTATGCTGAAAACTGCCCCTCTCATGTATAGAAAATTATCAGTAAGGAAGACATATTTACATTACCTTGTAGGTTAACATTTATCGAGAATTATACGAAACAAGGACGAAACAAATGACTGAACTAGAAGTAGCAAGATTCCCAAAGATCCTTTCTGAGAAATGGTATCAAATGCTTTGGAAAAATGTGAAAATTATTATCAAGATTCTTTCAAGTATGGAAGTTATCTACTCTATTGGTTACATTGGATTTACCATATTAGCTCTTACTATCCATAGTTTCTTCTTCGCATATCACTTAATAGAATTTATAAAATCTCAGTCGGTTCTAAGAAACGTGCTGAAATCAATTTACAATCCAAGGAAGCAGCTAATGTTTGTATTTGCTTTCTTTTTAGTTTTGATATACTTCTATGTTCTGATCATATTTTACTTCTTCTATCAGGTAATGCCGGAATATTCTTGCGATAGTATTCTCTCTTGTGTGGCAACAATTTATAGAGAAACATTCACAGTATAATACACAATAAATAATATATTCTTATTTAATTTTAGTCAAGTGGCAACTTCGGTAACTTCATTTTGAAGAATAATCCAGATTACGAGAACAAAAAAGGGGGCATAGCAAGGTACTTGTTAGAAATCACCTTCACGATTCTTATGGTATGGCTCGTTTTCCAGATGATATCTGGGCTTATTGTTGATACTTTCTCTTCTCTTAGGAAAGAGCAAGAAGAAATCGAAGAAGATTTCAAAAACGTCTGCTTTATTTGTGGGTTGGATAGGGAAGTAATCGAAAAATATTATACAGGCAGAGAAGGATTTGACCGACATCTCGAGGATCACAATGTCTGTTCCTATTTCTGTTACATTTTTTATCTGAAAGAGAAGGATTCTAGCGAGTATACAGGTATCGAATCCTATGTTCAAGATCAGATTGAATTAGAACATATTTCCTGGCTTCCTATTGAAAAGTATAATATTTATAGTAATTATTTAGATGTTTAATGATAGAAAAAAAGAAATACGAAAAGAAGTCTAATAAATAGATTTAATTTAGACTATTTATCTTTAGTTAATCTTTATATGATAATGATTATTACGGTTTTTATAAGTTGAAAGGTTATGATACCTATTCTTAAATTGAAAACAACAGAATTATGTATTTAAATTTATTTAAATTAAAATGTCTAATGATTATTCTACCAATTTTAATTCAAACTCTGGTATATAGTAGTAAATTATTCTTTATTCAGATTTAAATTCAATTTTGAAAATCAACAAATTTTCCAAAACTTCCAAGTCTATTGACAACCTTCTGAAGATTCCCAGATTTAAATTAATCAACGTATATAAGGATCTTAAGAGAAATCCACAAACGAATTTTTCAAGCCAAAATTCTTTTCATATTCAGGATGTAATTCAGAGTGAACCTTCGAATTTTAAAGAATCAAAAATTTTAAAAGAATTAGACCTACTGTAATTTGAATTTTTATTTTAGAGCCGAAAAGAATTCAGTGATGACTTTACCCACATTGAGTAATAATGACCACACATCTAAAAAAGAAAACATGGAAACGAAAAGTTTTCTATTAACAGAAACAGGTAATGAGAACCAGAAGATGAGATCTAAAAAGAAAAACATAAAAAAATCAAAAGCAGAGAATAAAGATTATCTGTTGTTTACACTAAACAACGTGAATAGGATAAGAGTAATATATCAAATTAAATTTACCTGAATTTTACTAAAAAGGAATCTCGCAAAAATAATCCTTCAAGTTTCTACTATCCTAACTACACATTTGTAGAGAGGTAATGATTCAAAGAATTTATCAAATGCATATAGAAGCTCGGTTGGATATACATTTAGTAAATATGAGCAAAAAGAAAAGCATATCGTACCAAATATTAAAATTGTATCGAAACCAAGCGATATAGAGGACGATGAAACTGAACAATCGAAGTCTAAAAATACAAAGAAAGAAGAAAAACTTAAAGGCATTAAATTCGAAGATTATACACAAAGAAAAGATCCGAGTTTAAGATCCTCATATACGAATATACTGACTTACATTCAAGACAGAGAAAAGAAAATCAAAAACTACACGATTAATTTTTCAAAGTCCCTAGAAAGAGACAAGTTCAATAAAATTTACAAAACTCCCAATAATCCTGCTCCATGCTATTATGAACCAAATAATTATTACGTTCTACCGAAATTAACGAAAGACTGTAATATTATTATTATTATTGATTATTTCATATTTAATAGGGGTTAACTACGGAAAACCAAAGGTTTCTATAGGTAAACGGTTTGATTTACATAAGAAAATAAAAATTAAAAAATATTTATGAGTAATATAAATATTATTATTATTAAATTTAAAAATGCCCAATCCATCCGACAAGCCAATTCCCTGGTACTACAATATCATCTGTGGCAGCATTGCAGGATCAACAGCAGAAGTAAATAAACGAATATAAACTCTAAATTATTAATTTAGATTTTTACCATCCCTTTAGACACAGCAAAAGTCAGATTACAAATTCAAGGACAAAAAAAGGCAGAAATGGGCCCATCCTACCAGCCTAAATATAACGGAATGTTCCATACACTTAGAACTATTTTAGCTGAGGAAGGTGCACAGTCTTTGTGGAAAGGAATATTTGCAGGATTACAGAGACAATGCATCTTCGCAGGAATAAGAATTGGATTATATCCAACAGTCAGGAACTTTATTTGCGGAAAGGAAAGAGACATTAAGGACATTACACTCTGGCAAAGGATCCTAGCTGGTCTAATCACAGGAGCCTTTGGTATCGCTGTGGCTTCTCCGACTGATGTTGTTAAAATTAGACTTCAAGCAGAAGGAAGAAAGCCTGAAGGTGTTCCTAAGAGATACAATGGATCAATCGACGCCTATAGAAAAATTGTAGCAGAAGAAGGAGTTAAAGGGCTTTACACAGGTTTGATCCCTAATATGCTCAGAAACTCTGTAATGAACGCTGCAGAATTAGCCTCATACGATCAGATTAAAACCTCAATCATCAACAACTTCCCTAAAGTAAATCCTGATAGCAAGTTCTTACATTTCACTTGTGGATTGTCTGCAGGTTTTATTGCAGTTGTCTTTGCTTCACCAGTTGATGTAATAAAGACAAGAGTTATGAATGTAATAATATCACTTATTATTAAATATATTAATATCAATGATTAGAACCCAGAAAAATACGGTGGTGCAGTTTCCTGCTTTGTTAAAACTTTAAAAGTTGAAGGGCCTTTAGCCTTTTACAACGGATTCTACGCAAACTTCTGGAGAGTCGGAACATGGAATATTCTCTGCTTCTTAACTTTAGAACAATGCCAGATATTCTTTAGAAATAGAATGAGCCATTAATCGGAGATGACGTAAATAATTATTATTGTGATGACGAAATAATTTATTTAAATAAAATAATTAAAATTACTCTAGATTAAAATATTTACAAATAATATTGCATATAATGCAAATAATAGTAAAAAAAATATTAAATAGTCGCACTTTTATTTGTAATAAGTCTAGCCATAAAAGTGATCATATTTCATAATTTTCTGTAATTTCTAATTTCATTTTATCCAAAAATCTCCTGAAATTAAACTGAATAAAACCAAAGATTGTAATTATGAGCATATTGAAAGCTAGCTTTAGATAAGAAAAATAAATCTCAAAATTGTTGAATGATTTAAAACCTTCATTTTCATAAAACAAAATAATCAGCATATCGACTATATTCATCACCATGAAATATTTAGAGTAACTTTGTTTAATTAGAAATGATTTTTTGTAATTTATATCTTGCGCTTCTGAGCTGTTTTTATTTGACAGATTGTATAGAGAATAAAATACATTGACACAAAATATGAATGTAAAGGATTCTATAAAGACAGAAATTATTTGTTGATGAAAAGCGAAAATAAATTTATTTGCTACAATAAATGTGAGAAAGAGGTAATTCAGCATTAGACTGTGAAGCTTAATTTGAAATTTTTTTGTTGTTTTTCTAATTGAGTTATCGAATTTCATATCAAAAGAATAAGAACGCATTTTATTTTTGATTATAAAAATAACAAATATTATAGTGTATGATAAAAAGAAAATTAGAGAATTCATTTAGTAAGATAATATATGAGAGATTTAATAAAATTATTGATATTAATGAGTATTAAAAAGTCTGGTAGAACTTAATACCTCATTATTATGTGACTATTCAAATTTAAGAAAACTTTTTATTACTTTAAAAAATAAAAATAATTTATTAAAATATAAAATTATATTAAAATTAATGAGTCAAGAGCCATCTCTACCTTTAAAAAATCTTCAGAATATTTTGAAATTTATCAATCAAGAAACAGAGA
>Ga0169931_10007305_pt1 | contig 16403 bp, 7 predicted proteins | sample Kivu_15m_20L_FD_129675 | JGI IMG/M metagenome (GOLD analysis project Ga0169931, IMG submission 129675) | Freshwater microbial communities from Lake Kivu, Western Province, Rwanda to study Microbial Dark Matter (Phase II) - Kivu_15m_20L... | ecosystem: Environmental > Aquatic > Freshwater > Lake ...
CCATGCCCCAGCTATGTCTGAGCATAGCACCCCAGAATCTATCGTCTTTCCGCTGGCTAAAGGATCGTTTTGACTTGTTCTTAGTCACAAAGGTTTATAAGAGTCGTCAGGAACATGGAATCGTGCAAGCCAAGTGGAGCCTGCTATTCAAAAAAATATCTTTTCAGGTCAGGAGCTCCTTTTTTTTGAGGGAAAATTTAAGTGTACCTGATGAGTCGCTTAGCGAGGTTGTTCATGATTTCTTCTCGAGATCGCTGAATATTGATTGGATCGAACTTAAGAATAGGGTCGTTGGCCACAAGTTTCTGAGTCTACATCAGTTTTTCATAGTTTTATTTAGTGTTGTAGACCACCTAACTCAGTTCTTGCACGTTAAAAGAAGCTTTTTTGAGTTCAGTCGTAAAAATCATAAATAAATGTAAATGTATATAGCAATACAATTAATTTTCTACTTTTATCAATAGACATTTCTGATAGTTTGCAAAAATGGGATTGATTCACAAAAGAAAAAGTAGTTCATAAAATGAGTTGCAAATTCAATAGCAGAAAGACGATTAAATAAGGCTAAGTACAATTTTTTATATCTAGAATACTCAGGCAACGGCCCAGATATAGGTCCGTATGTGCTCTCTACATATTCTAATCAAAATGTAGTCTTCTTGAACCTATGTATATTTATTTTTATGGAGAGCAATGCCAGCTAGGAAGCATAGGCTGCAAAATAATCAGCCAGGGGATCTGGCCGAATCTCAGAACTCTCAATCTAAGTAAATTAATCATGAAAAAGGTGATAACTAAATAGGTAATGAAGGATGCCAGCATATTTCAAAAGGACAATGGAAACAACTAATGTCATTAAACCTATGTAATTAGCTATTTAAACAGTAAAAAACTGTATAACAGATCGAGGTTGTGTTTTTTTGGTTGAAGGTGACTGGATAGGTCTGCAAAGTTTGACCTTAAACGAAAGGGGAAGCTAAAGATGGCATCTGAATGAGATAACAAAATTCGGCTTAGATGAGTTGAAGCTTTTAGCTTTTTTATGGGAGGACTCTTAATTGAAAGAAACTGACGACATTTTGATGAGGAGACCTCCAAGATACTATCATCGATATTTTTGATAATCTAAATCTATTTAAGCTTTGTGGATCATTGCTCTGCTAAAAAGAAAATTTGATTATCGCGTTTGTGGAACTAATACCATTGACATAAGATTTTTCCGCTTGTTGTATCGCAACCATAGATATCCAGAACACTTTTCGAATGATTATTTTGTATGTGATAGCCCTTGGGTCTTTCCGACGATATAAAAGTCCATGTTTCTTCAGGATTTCCTTGGAAACTGTCAGCTAAAACATGATGTTCAAATCCACTTTTGAGACTCAGATTGGTGGTGGCCGATACGATATGTTTAGAGCCACTTAAGAGTGAATCTTTATGAGGAACAATATGAAACAGTTGATTTTTATTGTCAGATTGTTCGTCGTTTATCTTGATCAAGCCTGCAAACGGAACTACTTATAGTACTTTGTTTAAATTCAAAGCCAGATATATTTTATAAGTTGGCCCCTTTACTGCTTATTTTGAACCGATCATTTAATTATTACAAACTACTTGCCATTATTAAGACACTAAAATCTTTAGTAAATGATTAATCTTTAAATTCATCGTAAAAAAGGGCAAAAGATTGAAGCATTAAATAAATATTTAGATGAATTTGATGACTTTAATTAATGTTAAAAACATGTAAGATATGTTTAAATCATAAGAAGTTTACGAAAAATCAGCTTTTTATATCCATAATTTTTTTGGATATTCTATAGATTGAGAAGTATTTTTTATTTGTCTTGATTGATTTAAACTCTTAGAATTTATCGGATTTATTTCAAAAACTGGTTGTTCATTTGGCATCAACTTTGATAATGACTCTATTTTTGCCTTTGTTTATAGCTTATCAAAAAAAGTATTTTAGTGCCTCCTCAGGTACGACTTCTCCTTTAGCACGAATAGCAAAAGGAACTTCTTCGTTGATTTTGCCAGGGACATTTACTACACAAAGGACTCAGACGATTCTTGACAGAGAATCAATCAATAATCAGCCAGCTTTCACATCTCTAATCTACTTACAACTGGGTTAGATTTCTCGACCTTTTGCTCAAAAATTTGTTTTAAAGTTGGACTCGTTCAATGATAAATTTGCATTTGCATGGCTCACATTCTAAATGCCTAGGAATTAATATCTGAAACTTCTGAGTAATACAAGCAGATAGCGAGCTATCATTTAAGCTCTAGCCGGGACGGTTAATATGGATCGGTGAGATAGTCGTTGCAGTTTCAAAATTAGGAACCGAGCCACAGCGAATTTAAATATATCGTGCCGCTCGTATTCAAAAATTACTACAAAACACTTTAGGAAAAAATCGCAAAATCTGCCAAAATTAATAATTATTGATATTATGGAAGGAAAGATACACTGGAATGTGCGTCATGGCCAAAAAAATGTTTTTCTGGACTCCCTCTAAGCAGTCGCGAATCTTTAAGATTTTGAGGCACATGAGAGTCCAAAGGCAGAAGCAATGGACCCGCGCAGAATCGAAGAGGCAACATTGATTTTCAACTACTTCGATTTGTCCACGATCGTAAAAATGCGTTCATTCAGACTGAGATGCGCAAAACTATCGAGCTTTTGCCTTTAGTGTTTGGGAGGAAAATGAGTCAAAAGAGATCCGATTTGGGAGTGTCAAAGCTTTATTAGAAAAAAAGCGTCGCGAAAAGGTAGATTCTTAAAACCTGCGCGTCTAAGTTAGAGATATGTTTTTCGGGTAGATGGAGAGGACCTCAGAATGCTCCGCTGAGAACTATCTATCTCTTGATCCACAAATATTCCGACGAACATCGATAGTAAAAGGTTTTAGTTCATATTCTGAACAATCATGGGTACATCATGCACACTATCGTAAACATGGCTGCAGATGGCTTTCTCGTCCGAATCACTGCCATCATCAAGCACCACTTTAACAAACTCCACTCAGCCGTCCTTATTACCTGTCCGGCACTTATAGATACTTCATCTGCGGTTTTAGACCTTTAGATTTATGAGACTTTCAACAAGGAGTTTTCAGATCTGAAAACTGCCATGATTTCTTATCTTCCCAATACATTACCTTAAGACATCTAACTTCAAAAACCCATTCTTACCAAAAAAATAGATTCATTTCTGATTTTTTCCTATTAAAATGATAAAATCCAAGTGGTCACTCAGGTCGATCATAAATCTTCATAGTAGATTTCTCTTCAACACCTGCTCTCTGAGGTACCTAGGATATTAATATTGTAACGAATCACAGCTCGTCTTTTTGAAAAATATTAATACCCTCTCATGCGGTTCTGCCATCGATAATATCTAGTAAGAATCTTTGCTTTCTATTATAATTATATCGGTTTGAAGTAAATGGAGCATAATTCCTAAGATTCCATCCATCAATCTGTAGAAGATCGAGCTCTCTAGGACTTTGAACAAACTAAACAGCAATCTCTTGCCGAAAAGTTCAAGAATGAAACATTGTGTTTTACTCATAGCGAGGAAAAATCGAGCCCATGCCCAGTCTGCAAAAAACATACTAGATACGTGTGTCGGAAATGTTGTTGGGAATTCAACAGGCACTTTGGATTATGCAAGGATGAATGTTTCGAATAGTTTCATAAAGATGTTGCTTCTTTTGCATCTTCTATACTTAACTTAAAAGGCTTAAAGGCCGTAGTTTAAGATTAATAGTCCTTGGATGATATGTCCGAATCCTCAAGCGAGTAAAGCGTACCTGATCATAATAATCATGATAGAATGAGGGCAGTCACTTCAATGGAGGAACTCAGGGCCAAGTGGCGAGCCCAGGCTTAAAAGACCTAACAAAATTTTTAAGACATCATGCAGAAATACGGTGAAAAAGCCAAGAATGACCCAATTTTTCAGAAACTTTGCTTTATGAAACGACAGTGCGATCATATGAAGGCGCTTTCAAAAGCATCTGCTTCGAAAAGAAGAGATTGACTATGATGATTATCTCTTGTTAAAAATTTAATCATTTTTAGCAAGCAATGGGACTGCTAGCTTTTAAAATCTAGTATGTACTTATAAAAGATAATATAAAATCTTATCATTTTAATTCAGGTGGAATAGTCTTTTTTGTAATAAACTTTTCCCCACTAGATCCACTTTCTCAGAAAAAGACTAAAATCACTTCTTTAGTTTTTCTCGTACTTTTTCTTTTGTCTTTTATTGATTTGAGTGTCATTCGATATCTGATGTAAGCAAGTGGACGTAAAATCAGACAAATGTCTAGATATTTTCGATAATATTTATACATTCACTTGTCCTTCATTTATTTTTTTTGTTGATTTTTAGTTGCTACTTCATGTATCAGCTATATGCAAATGATTTTTTATTGATTTCTTGATCATATGTCTAACTAAACTTCAGATGGCCAACATCTTTCTAATGTCGTTCTTAAGCTACTTGCCGAAGATAAGCTTTTTGAATGTTTTTTACCTTCTCTATTATGATAGCCAATACCTTATTATTCAGAATCATATCAAAACCATTTTCAGAAAGACTAATATATAGAATCACTTGATATTTTAATACTTACAACAAATATATTTTTAAAAATCAAATAATCAAAAAATAAAAAGATGCAAAAAAACGAGGGAAAAAATATTTTAAAGCTAACTATAAGAATCAGAAGAGATCAAAGTTTGGGTCTTTGTGCACGATGTAATGCTACAAATTATATAAAACTTTTCTTAATTTAGATTTTTTATGCTTCAGAAAGTGTTTCGTTCGTATATCTTAGATTAATTTCATTGAAAAAATGATTTTTAACTCGATTTGCATACATAAGCATTAAAGAAATCAGAGCTTTACTTTTATTAAAATGTTAAGTTTAAATTTGACTCATTTATTTAATTTTTATTTGCTAATTAAGCCTTACATTTTTTATTTTATTTTAACTTCTTTGAAGAATCGGTATAAGTTTTGCAACTAAATAACCCACTATGTATAAAGTTAGTCCATAAAGATTTCTCGGCAGACCTACATTAATAGCTGGATAAATGATATGACTTATCGTAGGAAAAAGATTTTTGATTTGAAGCGAATTATCGATTTGTTGAACTGTGTAGTTATTTTCTTTAAGGAAATAACTGAATGGAGTCCATTTAAATGCTATCATTTAGTGAGGGTTTATCATCACTTCAGCTTCTTTACAATCTATAGCAAAGACGAAAGCGTAAGTATAAAGACAGAAATTTTTAAGTTTTAAAGCTGTAAATCTCTAACCTATTACCCCAATTAAATGTTTTTAACTAAGTTTTATGCTAGTTTATTCAAAAGTTTATCGTATTACTGCTTAAAACAAAGTCTAGCCTTAGTCGACTTTGCCTCCAGGAAGGCATACGTCACCAGAATACGATCCTTTTTACACTCTTTGCAAAAACAGTATTTCAGTTTTTTAAAGCTCGTCTAAACTCTAAAACATACTTTAAAATGAGTTAGATTACTATTTTTTAAGGGAAATATTAGCTTTTTTTGGTCTTTTGAAAATAAAAGCAACTACGCTTTCAATATGAGGCTCCTATTAGTTTTTCTAAACTCGAATCTTTTAGAATGATTATGAACGAAGAATAGATTTGAGAGCCTGAAAAAGATGTAGATTTATATTCATTTTTTATATGCCAATATTTTATATATTATTGATAGTAGTAGTGATGTCAAAATTCATCAAAAACTTGAAAAGTTCTCTTAAGTGGGGAGCATACGGTATGGCTACTATCGGAATGGCGGGTTTCGGTTTCCTTCAGTACGTAAACATTCAAGTGGGGCCCATAGACGTAGACAAAAATGAAGCCATCTAATACTATACAAAAAGCAAAAACATGAGTTAGAGAGAAGCGCTAAAAATGTACTATTTTGTCTACTGGAATATAATAGTAGCAAGAATAACCGGCTACATCCCTTACACATCATACTGCAACAAACTCAGAGAAAAGATCGTTCAGCCTGCTCTAGAAAAATACAGAAACTAAGGGATACTATAATAAATCGACAAAATGCAAGGTCTGGCATCAAAACTATTAAACAGAAAAACTTTATACTACAAAATAGGCAAGATAAGAAAACAAAATATTTAGCAAATATAGACTTGGGAGTATATCATTCAATCCGTGAGACAACTGCAAAGGGAAATGAACATTACTCGTATACTTGGGGTAAGTTAAAGCCAAAAACAAGATATTGATAAACTTCAGGCTTTTATTGTTAGTACTGGAGTTGATATGCGAGACCCTGATGTTTTGAGCTATTCGAGACAGCTGCCTTCGATATAGAAAAAGTTTCCCAACGATTTCTTGCATAAAATTCTGATAATATGAACAATCTAATCTACTTTTTTGTAAAATTCTAATTAGAAGATTGAATATTTGATCTTTGTTTGCAAATTCATCTTTAAATCAAAACTACAGATTTAAACGTATAAACGTATATTATAAACATGAGTTCACAAACATCTCTGAACCACCTCATATAATAAAGCGCTTAATAAAAGAAAAAAAACAGAATTCTTTTAACCATTTTTATCATCGCAGTAATCGGATTTGTGATCCTCGTATACAACCATCCACCTTTCAATCATCCATAAGTATTCTAAGGAGTTTCTTTTCCGCCGAGCCCTAAAGATCTATATAGGATATCTAAGGTAAAAATGATTAAAAGTAGGTTTTGGTTTAATACAAACAACAAAATTAAATATTCTCGTTTGTTGTGTTTGTATATTTGTACACGCTTTTACAGGCTTTCGCCATACCAGGACCGATATTCTTGTGTGTGCTGTCTCCCACGCTCTACGGACCAGTTGCTGCATATTTTCTCTGTCTTTGTGTAAAATAGTCAACATTTAGTGTTCTTGTTTCGGAGCAAGTGTTTGCTACTTCTTGAGCTACTAATTCGCAAGATCCTTGGTACTTCGCAAATTTCCAGCTCTGTTTCGCAAATTCAACGGAATGGTCAGCGAAAACAGGCACAATTTGTTTTGGTATATGCTTTTTTTAAGACTCACGCCTCTAGTTCCTAACTGGTTTGTTAACCTGGGCTCGCCTTTAGTCGGAATGCCTTACATATACTTCTTAACTGCCAGCTTCATAGGTAAAAAAATTTAGATTAAGGTCTTATGCCGAACAATTTGATTCTTATACAGACGGGCTTAACCTTAAAAGAAATCGATAAGATTGGACTCAGCTTTCAGAATATCATAACTTTAGTCTTTTTGGGCCTTTTAGCTTTGATTCCTACTTTTTTCAAAAAGAAATACGAGAAAACGTAAAAATAGTATGAAAAAGTGGCAACGCAAGAAGCATCTGAATGATCTTCATGTAATCCAACATCTCTATTCTTTTTTTATAAAAATATTAAGATTAAGCTTATTAAAATCAATAAAGTATCTTCTCAGTGCTATTGTATTTATACCCTGAGGGCATCACGAAGAAACCTACTGATTTGCACGATTTTGGTTACATTTTAAATTGAAAAGGACTTGTGTCTGATTTTATCATTTTCAGACCATGCATTTCGAAATTTTGAGAGGACTAAAAGCTTTTGTTTGAGTTGTTGACCATTCTGACGAATCCTATGCCAGTTTATACATTAAAATTGGTCTAAAAAGTTGCGTCTAGGCCGTATTTATCATAATTTTTGATTTTTCCTTAGCCCTTGTGTTTCTCTACATAGCTTTATATGAGATCAGTTTTGAACTGTTCTGCGATTTCTGCTTGCAAGAGTGACATATTGGTATGATCTATGCCATAGCTTGTGACTATAATTTCTCGACTTTCCCACAGTTTCCACCAAATTTTGCAATTCAAAACATATTAGCCAGGTTAAAGATTCTACAGTTCGACTGTGGTTACTTGTGATTTAGGTGTGGCTTTGGCACCTATATATACATATTTGCCTGACTATTTTTTCATGATTATAAGTCTTGATTGCGAATACTAATAGTTTTGTATTTGATTTTTCATTTTTCTTTTACTTTCCTGATAGATCGATAAACTGTAATTTCCATGTGTTTTTACCATCAGTTTTAGATAAGTTGACTTGTTTAGATGTATTTTGACATGAAGAGATGAATGCAAATACGTCGGATTGAGCTTGCAAATGACCATCTCCCCAAAATACCGAAAGAAATCTTTCCAAGGCATATAGAAAGACCCATCTTAGGGATTTTTTATATAATTACATCTGATTCTAAGCTATTGAGTCCATAGGGGAGACTAGAAAGACCAATCTCCCTTCCATGTTGTTTTTCCCCAAGGATTTCTCAATTTAACCACAATCTATCCTTTTATTTTCAATATCTTAGTAATCGAGTAAGCGTGCTAGCTTATCAGCCCTAACTGGTCACGAGACTAGCTATCGAGTTAGGTCAGTTCTTTTGACCCACTTACACTTGCAACATATCGATTTCTATGTGCTTTTTGAAGAATACTAATCAGTTAATCTGGAGAATATGAGTTTTTGTCCTTGCTTATGATCTCACAAGGAGCACCCGTCAACGACATGAAACCCTATTTTGAGCTTCCAGATTCGATCATAGCGTAGCTTCCAACATTTTTTGCCCAACATTTTTAAAGCAACATGACCCATATTTCTTGATAATGAGGCTTGGCATAGACCGGAACATCGCCATTACAAGGAAACGCGTCATCAGTCTAAAAAATTTTCCATTCTCCGTCAATAAAAAGAGTAATCGCAAAGTAATTAGCTGGGTTCCTGTTGAAAAGAAATCTTTAGGCGATGATTTAAGGATAGATCGAAATTATTGAAGCAATGCTACTTAAAAAATAGCAGTCACCTACTGACCCCTGGATGATGTCTTTGGGTTATATTTACCGAGCAAGGCCTACTCTGCTAGCCTCGCGGACCAAGACAGAAGCTGCCATTTGGAAAATGAAGTATTATTTGTTCGCAAATATTTATTTTGATGTTTTGTACTAACCCTAGGATGTCTTCGGGTTATTTTTGTCAACAAATCTAAGTCGATTTTAAAGCAATTATTGTAATTAATGCAAACTAGAATGCTAGATAGGTGAAGGCACATTCATCCTGTAGTACTTAATAGCCTATGGATAGTTAATGTCAAAGCTACGAGCCGTGTTTTAAAGTAAGTTGGGAAAATGTGCAAGATTTATCTCAATCACATCAGTCTTTTTAATTATATGCTTATCAATCGATTTTCTGTTTCTAGACTCATTAGCTAACGGCTTATCTTTCAATACTTTTTACGTACAATTCTAAGAATAATTGTTCTTTTTGTTCTATCGACTAAGCGAGGCTCGTTTTTTATCAGGCGACCACTGTCGATCTTGATTATTTTTCAAATATTTTTAAGTCAAAGGTTTCAACAGCTACTACCAATTTTTGATCTTAAAAATGGGACATATTTTAGCAAAGCTTATTCTTCGTTAAGGAGCAACATGTCTAAGAATGAACTATATCATTTGATTGCGATAAAACTTGCTTTAAAATTATCGTATTTAGGTCGATATAAGCAGTGCATTAAGGTCCTGACAATCTAGTGACATAGTATTTTGTGAATCGAAGCTCCTTAGTACCTATATAGGATTGGGTGTTTTTCTGAAGTATTCTTGCATCTTATACTTGCAAATATCCAATATTTTTTTATTCAAAGCTTGTTATAAAGCTTTGGCTTAGGCATGCTTATAGTCGTCCACTATTTTACCCACCGCTGCCAACATGTTTTTAAGATGCGAAATATTTATCACATTTTATTTTATAGCCAGCTCGTTGAAAGTCTACTGAGGATCAAAGTTGAACTGCGCTTCAATGTTCAGAAGCGAAACTATATGCAGGAATTATTTTATAGTGATGCTTTCTTTTTTGAAGATGCGATAGTTCTGGAAAAACTTCTAATATAGCATGCCCGTAGAGTTCAGATAATTGTTAAAATGCTTGAGAAAATATGTGGTGGAGGGACTGAAGTGAAACTACATATTCATTTCCAGTCAAAAATATAAGTAAATATCATAAATAAAGGTCAATTTTAAGTTGCAATAAACTATCTTAATCAAAATGATCGATACATTTATCGACAGTGTTTTTGATGTCCATTTTATTATATTTGTACGCTGATAACATTACCTAACATGATAGCTATTGATAACAAACAACTTTCCATCGAAACGTGTCTTTTTCGACTATAAATACAAAGCATTGACTTTTCAGTACACCCCTAACAGCTGTTATACGTCTAATGGAAGCCTCAAAAGATACCGAAAAAGGCAGAAATGCAAAAACTAAATAGAGATGATAATGGCCAGCTTGCTTCAACCAAACCGCTTTTACTAAATTTAGATTTAGCTTTCGGCAAAGACACTAATTAATGCAAGCCATACTCGTCTTCTTTGGCCTTGCACGTATCTGACAAAAACAAGCAAGGTTGTTTGTAAAACAAAGGCAGTATATAAATACGCTTGCACGAGGTCATTAATAATAATAGATTTAGTAAACGTCAACCCTTCTTTTTTAAGAGTGGACCACTACAAACTAAAATATAATTCACTTGTGTGTGTTTCAAGCGATTTTTATCGAACCTTGAAAGACTCAATATTAATTCGATCTATAATGATGCTTAACTATGGTTTACCCCATAAACTTATTTAAAAAATTAATTGTAAGAGATCGGTAGAAATTAAAATTAGGACTCTATTTCTTCGGTATAAAAAAATCCAAAATTGCATCAATCAGATAACGATAAAACTTTCTCGATAAAATAATTTATAAATAAAACATAAATCTGCTATCAAAAACAATTCAATTCAAGAGACGATAAAACATTTCTTTCCGAACCGTATCTTTTGATGTACGATTAAAAAAGAATCGATAGCGTATAACATCTGCAATAACTTTAAGCCAAAAGTACACAAGAATTGATAAAATAAATACAAAGACTATAAAAATCAATATATCTGACTCGTTTTTAAAGAAAAATATAAAAACAACATCAGTAATAATAGCTAAAAAAAGTATTGAGATAGGTATCTATGAAATAAGCCTAACTAATGAAATCAAAAGACGATTCGTAATGTGCTAATATGGCTGCAGCTCAGGCTTTGGATAGATGTGTGTCACTTTAACAATAACTAGATTCTGTTTCGTAAAGACTTAAAGTATAAATCGCCGCAAATTAGTAGTTCCAGCAAACTTATTAAATTTTGACTAAAATTGTAGAAGCCTTTAAAGAATAAGATAAGTAAAGATAAAATGGAAAATAGGAGTTATAAAGACAGCGACAAATAGTTTAAAATCTTATCAAAAACTAAAAAAATTATTAAATTAGAGAAAAATAACTAATCTAAGAAAACAACAAGTTAAGAATGCAGTTTCAGAAAATATCGAATACATAAGTGTAAATTAGTCGAAAACTTTAGCAACTTGAAACATAGCTGCAACAAAAATCATAAAAATCTGACCTGACACACTCTTATTCATAAAAGCTTTGCTTGCTCTAACAAAAAATAGACGATTTATAGTACATTTAATTCGTCCATAGAAGTACCTACAATAGCAGTAGTAGCTATAAAACAAAAAATAATATTTTGATTGAGGACAGATGTGATGTAAGTCTTAAATAAATAATATAATAATAGCTTTAGTAAAGCCTTCAATCTATCGAAGATTCATACAAAGATCAAAGAGAAATAAAAACATCAACATCTATTTCTGCAATTTCAAACGAGCTCTAGTTGATGAAACTGCTCTGTCGAAACATACAGAAAGATTATGATCATTTGAAAAAACTATACAATTAGCAACAGATAATGCTTCAAGAACGAGCTGAAAAATGTCAAGGTCTAGTCAAGGACATATAAAGGCTTAGGTTTTAATTTTTATGTTAGTTAAGCCGAGTGACTGCCTTGGTTAATTAAAAAATAATATAAAATCGAAAATTGCAAGAAGATTATATCGAAACCAATAACAAGTTGTAGAAATCAAACAAAAAACTATAAAGTTGCGCGTGTCAAAATCAATCAACTCTTAACGGCAGATAAATTACTAATCAACATTATGTTCAAATCTCTGCAAGTGACTTAAAATCATATTAAAATTTGCTAAGCTAAAAGTCCTTTCTGATGACTCGCTGCTGTCATTTATAATAAGAAAACTCTTTATTAATGAAAGTTAATGAAGAACGATAGATTTTGCTCAATTAAGTAATAGCTTTGTTAAACAAAAGATTGAATAAGGCATAGATATAAGTAACAGACTGTTCTTCTCAAACATTTTCTGAAACAATGAATTAAAATAAAAATCTAAGCGATTTGATATATCAGTTTCCTCGATAAAAAGCTTTATAAGAAAGTGAACAAGAAAGCTCATCGCCCCGACATTCTATAACTCTTCTGATCGATTCAACCAAAAAAGATAATTAATAATTATAAGCTTTAGTTTAGATCCAAGCGTTAGCTCCAGTTCCCTAGCAAGTTTAGTCTGCGATATTTTTAAAAACAAGTTCTTCGTATCGTCAGGGAGAACTTTAAAGTAGGATCGAACAGTTAAGTAATCTTATAGAGGAAAGAAACTGGGGAGTCCAACTACTTTCCCAAAGTAAACTTGAAACTTCTCAACATAATCAAGAAAATAAGGATTTTAGAGTTAAAAAAGTTCAAAAAGATTTGCAAAATCTCAAAAAAAGTATATTAAATCTCGAACCAAAGTAAAGCATAATCGTTTTGCTGAGTGCAACAAAGTAACTAGAAACCGATCTGACTGAATTAATTTAAAATTGATATAACTTATAGTTTTTTTGACTAAATATTTAAATGTTTCTTTAAGCCTACGTGTATGTTGATTATTTATATACGTATTTGAATAATATCTATTCTAAATGATAAAGGCACTCCTTGTGGCTATGCTATTAGTATTCCACTCTCAATCTCTTTACTTCGGAATCACTTCCAAACCCTTCTGTTTCGACATCGAAGCAGAACCCGGCAAAACCATAAAGTTTTACTACGAAGTAACAGGCGATAATCCTTAAAATACTCAAGTTCACATAGTAAATTAAAACCAGAACAACCCTATTAGTATCACTGGAGTCGAAGCTTCTCGCTAGTTGAACGCAGATACCAATCTTAATGTATGTTTCATGTCGACTGACGGCGGATACAAGTCCGTATCTATCGATTTCTATACTCACGACAAAGCGCATTTGTTGGAGCTGGCCAAAAAGAGTTAAATTTACGAGCTTCATACAAAGTTGATCGATGTCGGTGAAGGTCTTAAAGAAATTACTAAAAACTAGCTTTTCGAGGAACAAAGACAAGTTATCCACGCGGATATTATCACAGGTCATGAAAGCAAAGTTAAAAATTTTGCAATTTTAAAACTCGTAGCGATCGTAGTAGTGGCAGTTGGACAGTTTTTGCTTTTGAAGAAAATGTTGGACAAGCACGGCGAAGGCTATCAATCAGTGCCAGTATGATGCATAATCAAATATAAATTAAATTTTGCTGAGATACGCTTGATGATAGCATTGATTATTAACGGAATATCATAGATTTTCTCCTGATATGATTAGCAAGTTCATAGCTTATTTCTGGGCTTCGTAAAGTCGAGAATTCAATTCTTCATTTTCTTCCTGCAAAGACTCGCAAGTGAGTTCTTTTTGCGAAATCAATTCTGATAGTTTGTCTCTTTCTTCAGTGATACGCTTGACCATATCAGCTATCTCCACTGCTTCTCTCACTGCTTGTTATAACTTGATATTGTTGTCGCGTAACTCACGTTAAAGTTCTTCCAGATCGGTCACTTATTCTTCAGTTTGTTTCATTTTTTAGTTAGCTTTTTACTACAGATCTGCAAGCTCGGCCTATCTAATCTGAGAAACTCTTTCTTTCCATGCCAGTAGTCCATATAACTTAACTTTTCTATAATTTTTTAAAAGAATTAGTGCCGAAAGACGCTCTTTTCGATCTTATTGGTGAACTAAAATCTTGTGGGCACTCATCTCTTGATGGATTTTTTATTCAAGGGTAACTTTTTTAGTGTATTACATCTACATTTTGTCCTTCTGTCTGTTAAGAATCCTAATCAAATCTTTTCTATCCATAGTCTCGAATGTCTGATTGAATTCTTTAGTGGCTTTATGCCAAATACGAAAAGCAAAACTCAGTTCAGTTTTACGAAGATTGTTGTGGACCATTAATGCAAATTTTTTGTATTTTTGTCTGAGAGTCATGTATAGCTTGAGATTGTTGTAAGCCTTGACTGGTGCTGCATAGCCGTTCATTGATAGTATGAGTCTTGAAATGAATTTGTAACGTAAATTGTTGTCATGTTTGATTTGCTTTTATTTTTTTTATTGGAATCTTGGAGATAGTACTAGCTCACCTCCCTCGTTTTATAGTAGAAGTCCTTTATCTTTTTTAAAATCATTCAAAAATATTTTAAGTCTTGCAATTTCAATGATTCTTTTGCGAACCTCTCCTTCTTCCTAGTGCATTTGTCTGACTCTTTTTGCCTCAGTTTATAGCTTCCAAGCATAAAATAAGTCTCTAACTCTCATATTCATGGCATTACGGGTCACTTTTCTCATTAAACTGTACTAGATCCTCATGATATATTCGTTGCGGTTCCATCTGCGCCAGTACGTATTCAAAATATCTTTTCTTTTCTTCTAAAATGTCTATAAAACTTGCTGTAATTTGTCACACTGTTGGGTCCTTAAGATTATTATCTTATGATTGGTGAAGTTTTTCAGGCGGTAGAGAAAATCTTAGCTAGCACTACGCATTACAAATGGACAAAATTTACTAATAAAAAGTCTCAAAATTGATTTTCTGTAAGAAGATTCTCTTGAAGTTACCTCGAAAAACGATCGAATACGTTTCTGCTCCCATTTTTTCTGGAAATCTTAAATCCGTTTACTTTTAATAATCTTTTTTGTATGCCTGTCTTTCATCATCTTCATTAAAGAAGAGCAGTAACCTCTTTTTAGCCAAACTTATAACTTTTCTTGCTTCATATTGGTAAAAATATTTGCTAGAGTTTATCTTTTCCATTCGTTGAAAATTGTTCTTCTAAAAGAATCATGTGCTCTGAAATCAACCATTTCGTTGTGTTTTGCCACAGCTTTAGTATATCGATTAGAAAGTGCTTGAAATTTTTACAGCTAAACCCTTTCCTACTCTTTCCAAAGCTCAAGGTTTCTTTTCAGATACACGAAATTCCATATTCTAAAGCCTAGACTTGCATTATATCTGAAAGTTTTATGATAAATTTTGGCTAAATTATGTTTCAATCGATCTATTCTCATTTAGCTCTTGATTTCAGTTGAAATTTTCTGAAAAGACTCAGCTAGTATTTTACATTTAAAGTTTTTGTCAAGTTGAACCCAGGTGTATTCGAAAAGTAGCGTATTATTAGTCCAGGCGCTGAAATATAAACGCAACTTCTTTTTGTTCCATTATCTTTTGAACTTCTTCAGCTTAATGTTGACCATAAGATCAATTTTTTTCTAAAAGTTTTACCCATCTTTTTTGAAAAACTATACTTAATTTTTCATTTTAAGAGATTACTCTTACTTGTTCTTTACGAACTATTCTTGAGCTGAGTTCAAAGCCTCGCATTCTCCTTTGTATTTGCTTAGTTTTTATTGCAAATCGTTTATGTTATAGTCTTAGTTTTTTCTGTTAATCGACATTAAAAACTTATGTTTGAGGATCGATCTTGATTTTCTTTACAAAATACTAGCGAATTATAACACGTTTCCTTATCTTTTTACTCTTGCATGCCAGCGCTTGACACAAGACCCTACTTTAATTTTAATATGCCTGACAAAAAATTGATACAAACCTAAAATTTTTCTTTCTCTAAGAATTTATTGTTTGTTGACTAATCGATCGGATAAAATCTGTATTTGAGTTTCTTCTTCAGCGGAAGCCGCGTTACAAACATTTATTTCGTTCTGTATTTGATCTATTTATCCTTGTATCACACTTCTGTTGTAAATACTTTATTCTTATTTGATTCTGCCGAATGCAGTAAAATAATGTATTTATAGATTTCTGTCAAAAATGCCGCCCATAAGTTGCTTTAAATTTCTGTTTCTGGCTGAGTTAGAGATGAATCCATTAAAAGCATTTTTCATTAATTTTTTATTTATAGCGTTTTCTTTCTAGACTATAAAACGTTATTTGTTTTCCTCTTCCTTTTATACTCTATTTTGTTGTTTTAGTAGCCACATAAAAACGACCTTTATTTTTTGATTAGTCATGATCTACATACGTTGAAGTGCTTTTCTGACTCTCCAAAACTTAAACCCGCTGGCCATGAA
>Ga0169931_10007306_pt1 | contig 16403 bp, 15 predicted proteins | sample Kivu_15m_20L_FD_129675 | JGI IMG/M metagenome (GOLD analysis project Ga0169931, IMG submission 129675) | Freshwater microbial communities from Lake Kivu, Western Province, Rwanda to study Microbial Dark Matter (Phase II) - Kivu_15m_20L... | ecosystem: Environmental > Aquatic > Freshwater > Lake...
GCAAGGGACTTCTGGCGAAGTCCACTACTGTCGCCAGTGCACTTTCGGCAAACCTCGCTACAGCGGTCAAAAACCAAAAGTAGTGGGATTCGCCAGAATTCCCCGCGACAGCGTGAGGCAGCGCGAAGCAGCGCGAGGGACTTCTGGCGAAGTCCACTACTGTCGCCAATGCACTTTCGGCAAACCTCGCTACAGCGGTCAAAAACCAAAAGTAGTGGGATTCGCCAGAATTCCCCGCGACAGCGTGAGGCAGCGCGAAGCAGCGCAAGGGACTTCTGGCGAAGTCCACTACTGTCGCCAGTGCACTTTCGGCAAACCTCGCTACAGCGGTCAAAAACCAAAAGTAGTGGGATTCGCCAGAATTCCCCGCGACAGCGCGAGGCAGCGCGAAGCAGCGCAAGGGACTTCTGGCGAAGTCCACTACACAGAGTTCGTCGCCGAGCTCCGCGGCGTGATCGACGGTTTTCAGAAAGACACCAAGGCCACGGTCTTTCTTCCACGAATTGGTTCCTCTTGATTCCAACGGGCCTTGGATGATGAAAAGTCCAAGTCGATTTGCTAGAGTCTGGGAAGACGCATAGAGAATCGGACAATCACTGGCACGGTAGTCCTACTGATGCGGATTTCAGGGATGGCCAACACAGAACCCATCAACAGCTTTTCGGCCATTCGATTTCGCTCCACGATGAAAGCGATCATGAAACACATCCACTTACTTTCCACACTTTCATTGGTTGTCGGGCTGGCCGCAGCCTTTCTTCCACGGGCAACGAGAGGGCATGATGAGGAGTCGATCGACCGCCGCACGCACCTCATCGCAACCCACAACGCACAGGCTCGGCAAACGGATTTCACAGCCCGCCGTGAGCAGCTGCGGGGCCTGGCGGAATTGACCGCAGGCTACGAACGGGAACCGCTGCGGATGCAGCAGTTTTCCCAGGCCACAAGCATCGACCAACTGCGCCGGTGCGCCGAACCATGGACGTTACTCCGCATTCACATCAATCCCGAGTCGCGAGTTAAATTGGCGGTGGTTTCTCCTCCCGTCTCTCTCACCGTGGGCGATAAATCACGATTCTTGCTCGAGGTATTCAACGAAGCGGGGATCGAAGCGCCCTTACGTATTCGGGCCATCGATCGATCACAACCCGGAACCGTGGATGCCCCCTGGTGCTCGGTGGAAATACTCGAAACAGGGCACACATCTGTGGCATTGACCGGTGAGCAGCGGGAATGGAAGCTCGTCGAGATTTGCTGCAAGGAAGTCGGTTTTCGCGAGATCCATTTCTCCGCAGACGCTGGTCAGGGAACTCAGGATTTAGGATTTCGCGCCACGGCTGATTTGCTGATAAAGTGTCTTCCGCGAACCCAAGCTCCCTGAATCCGCTCGTGTTTTCACCGTAAGGAGTCGGCCGATGCGACTGTTTCCTCTCTGCAAGTTTCTGCCGCTCTCACTTATTCTCACACTCATCTTTGCGTTTGCATCTTCGCGGGCGGTCGCCCAGTGGCCCAGCGTCGAGAGTGTCGACCGACAACCGCTCTTGGCGCAGGTCTCACGAATACGCGAGGCGCTCGGGCACCTCGGTGCCCCGCTCTCAGAGCTGCTCGTGCAGCAGCTCGAGCAGGCAGTCCGGTCCCCGGACGATGCGATGCTCACGAGCCACATCCAGCAGATTCTCGACCCCCTGTGTTTAGCCGCAGTCTCGCTTGACGGGGAGGACCAGACGCCGGTCGTCTTTCCCCAGCCAAATCCGCTCGAGCTGGAGGAACAAGGGTGGCGTGCGTATCTCGTCAAGGTGATCAATCCGATGGAGTCGCGAGCTCGTTTACGTATCGACAGCCCTAGCGCGCAGCCACTGGCCCACAGTCCAGCCGATGAAGTCGCCTCGCGATGGTTAAGCCTATCGATGTTCGATGGCCAGCCCCTCACCCCCGCACTGACTGGTCTTCCCCTGGAGTACCGGATCGTCGAAGTCTATTCGCGGGAGCCAGGGGAACGAACCGCGCGGCTTGAGTTTGCCCTTCAGGTTTCGGATCGTGCCGACGGAAAACTGGCGTGGGGGAGCGCGGAATGGAGTTTTCAAACCCGACAGTCATTTCCTGTGACCTTTCACATCACCGATGCTCCAGATCGCCCTGCATTTGGCTGCTTTGAAATCACAGATCCTCTTGGTCGCGTCTACCCGCCGCAGAGCAAACGACTCGCCCCTGATTTCTTTTTCCAGCGACAAATCTATCGCGGCGATGGGGAATCGATCCAGTTGCCCAGCGGCACCTATACGATCAGGTGCTCGCGCGGTCCCGAAACAGTCCCCGAAGTCAAGACTCTGGTTGTCGACGGAGGCCCCGCTGACTTGCACTACAAAGTCCAGCGCTGGATTGATCCTTCGCGACGCGGCTATTGGTCGGGCGATCACCATATCCATGCGGCCGGATGTGCCCATTACGAAAACCCGACCCAGGGCGTTCATCCTCCTGACATGCTCCGCCACTGCATGGGAGAGGATTTGAAAGTCGGCTGCTGCCTGACCTGGGGGCCATGCTTTGATTTTCAAAAGCGTTTTTTCACTGGGAAGCTCGATGATCACAGCCGCTATCCCTATTTGATCCGGTACGACGTCGAAGTCTCGGGCTTCGGTTCTCACGTCTCGGGACACTTGAACCTTTTGCGGCTCAAGCAGCAGATTCCCCCGGGTGGCGAATCGAAGGAGCACTGGCCGACACTGGGACTCAACACGCTCCGCTGGGCGAAAAAGCAAGGGGCTCTCTGTGGTCCTGCCCATTCGGCCAATGGCCTGACACGATTTGTCGATCGCGTTCCAGGAACCGACGGAATGGATGGCCCGGGAGGACTACCCACTTTCAATATTCCTGCTTTCGACGGCATTGGTGCCAATGAGTTCATTATGAATGTGGCCCACACTGTCGAAGGTCCTGAAGGGAAACAAGTGCCGGCCGTCGACTTTATCTCGACCATGGACACCGATCGCACGGCAGAGCTGAACATGTGGTACCACGTGCTGAACTGTGGATTCCGCGTTCGCGCTAGTGGCGAAACGGATTTTCCATGTATCAGTGGCGAACGAGTCGGACTGGGCCGCGTGTATGCACGGCTCGATGGTCCACTTGATTTCGATCGTTGGTGCGATGCTGTTGCTGCGGGGCGAAGCTACGTCAGCGATGGTCGCACCCATCTCATGGACTTTTCTGCGGAGGGACCTGAGGATCGAGCGATTGAAATCGGTACTCAGGAAAGTATCTTCCGCATCGAAGAGCCGCAGAAGTTAGTCTTCATGGTCCGGGCAGCCAGCTTCTCCGAGCCGGCTCGTACCGTTCAGGTCGAACTGGTTGTGAACGGATTTCCTGTCGCCTCACAAGAAATGCTCGCCGACGGCCAAGGCCAAGAAATCCGCTTCGAGCAAACGATCGAAAAAAGTTCGTGGGCCGCGATTCGCGTCTTTCCCTCGTGCCATACGAATCCCGTCTTCATCCATGTCGGCGGCGCACCCATTCGTGGAAATCGATGGAGCGCGCTCTGGTGTCTTCAATCGCTCGAGCAGTGCTGGAAAATGAAAGCGGAAACCTATCAGGATTCGGAGCGAGAAACCGCACAGCGGGATTACGCACACGCGCGGGAGGTCTTCCAGTCGATACTCGCCGAACATCTCGACCAGCCTCCAGCGACCGAGGAATGATGCGACCCTGCAATAGGTTGCGGGAGTTATGGCTGCATCTGAGTGGATCAATCAGGACAGATTGTCACGGTACACTCGCGGTCCAAATCCCTGGGCTTTCAGCGCTCTTCGCTTGGATGCGACTTTTTGTATCGCTTGAGCGCCTCACGAATTGTGTCCATTCGAATCCATCGCCCACGAGTTTTCGTGTGGCTTTGGACGAGCGTCGCCGGTTGGATCTCACCCCGATCGATTCGCAGGAGTAGCTCATGCTCGTCGATAGGACCCACCTTCTTCGAACGTTTAAACCAACCCTGCTTGAGAAAATACCAATCTGCCGTCATCGATAGCCTCCCCTGCGGTTTTCACAAACCTGAGGAAATTCGTAGACAGAATTTCACGCCTTATGATAACCCCTATCCACCAGCGAAATCTACGAAATAATCCGCGGATCAGAATTTTCATCTCTTGGTCGATTGCACACAGGGGAATGGAGCGATGGAGCTTGGGTTTATCACGGCAATTCTTCCAGACCTGCCGCTGGGCGAGGTCCTTGAGGTCGCATCGACCATCGGCTACGACTGCCTCGAGGTCTGCTGCTGGCCACCGTCGAAGGCAGAGCGGCGTTATTCGGGAGTGACCCACCTGGATCTTCAGCAGATGCTCGGCAGCGACAATGGCGCAGAAGTCGTCTTGCGGCAATTTAGCGCCGCAGGAGTCACCTTGGCCAGCCTCGGATACTACCCCAACCCGCTCTCGCCGCGGGACGAGGAATCTGCGCTCGCCGTCGCCCATCTACGTTGCGTGATTGAAGGGGCTCAGGCTTTGGGTGTCACCCGTATCAATACTTTTGTCGGTCGCGACTGGACGAGAACGGTGGATGCCCAGTGGGATCGTTTTCTTGCGACGTGGCGTCCCCTGGTCGACCAAGCTGCTGCGGCAGGGATTCGGATTGGAATCGAAAACTGTCCAATGATTTTTACCGCCGATGAGTGGCCCGGAGGAAAAAACCTCGCTTCAAACCCGGCCACTTGGCGGCGGATGTTTAGCGATATCCCCGATCCCCATTTCGGACTCAATTACGATCCATCGCATATGGTGTGGCAGCAGATGGATTATCTCAAACCGATGCGCGAGTTTGCAGCGCGGATTTCTCACGTCCATGCCAAGGATGTTCGGGTCGACCAAGAAAAGCTCGACCAAGTCGGGGTGCTCGCGTTCCCGAATCTCTACCATTCTCCGAAACTCCCAGGGCTTGGAGATGTCCACTGGGGCAAATTTTTCTCTGTACTGACCGACATCGGCTATGACGGCCCCGTCTGTGTCGAAGTCGAGGATCGTGCATATGAGAAGACCCTCGAGGATCGCATTCGCGCGCTCCGTCAATCCTACACCTACTTGCGGCAGTACATTCCCTCGCTGGAGCGCTAAGAGCCTCTCCGAAAAGGGGGCTGACCCTTTCCGGCACGGCCCAAAAACCAATGAAATCGACTTACCTCCAAAGGGTCAGCCCCCTTTTCGGAGAGGCGCTAAGGACTTACTGATCGCACAGAGATCTTCCGGAACGCAACGGGGTCGCTGTGCCCGGCAAATCCGAAGAAGCCTTCGGTGCGTTCCTTGCCTGGATGAGCAGAGTCCGCCATGTACTCGGTGATCTCCGAAAGATCGGTGTCGAGAATCAGAAAGCCGTTCAGTTCCACGCGAATCGTTGGTCCGACAACCGTGACGACTTGGTGGTTCCACTCGCCCGGAGCACGGAGGTAACCCCGTGCCGCAGCAGCCATTCCATATGCAGACCCGTGATACTGGCGTGCATCAAGCTGGGCGTACTGCGGTGCATCGTTATCGAGAACTTGCAACTCGGTCATTCCCACATACGCCGGATTTCCTTCTCCGGGGTAGCGAATCGCGAGGCCGTTATTCCCGCCCGGGGGAAGACGAAATTCGAGCTGCACCGAGAAATCGCCAAAACTCTCATTGGTAAACAGATTCCCGCCGCGGCTCGGCTTGCACTGAATCGCTCCATCGACCACTTCGTAATCAGCCACCGCTCCCTGCCAACCCTCGAGTGAAGAACCATCGAACAGGGGTTTCCAGCCTTCTCCGCTGCGATCCGCGAGGAGCGCGTTTGCCTCATCAGCCCCAATCTCTCGCGCACGGACGTTGCGCCAGCGAATTTCCCCCCCGTGAGTTTGCAACTGAATCGGACCTGAGCGTGGGAGGGGAGCCGATCGATCCCAGAAATTGTGCATCCGTGCTCGATCCACCACCTGCATGTCGTTAAGCCACACCGAAACAAACTCACCGACGTGGACAATTCGCACATGATTCCACTGGCCGAACGGCTTGTCCGCCAGCACAAGCGGGTCTTTTCCAGCGGAGCCTGGATTGTTGTTCCAGAGCCCTCCGGAGCCCTTGTCCGCGCCAATACTGAATTTGCTCTCCTCTGTTGAATCCCAAATCTGTACCTGCGGGACACCGCGCAAGTAAATCCCCGAATCGGCCAGGGGAACAGTCTTGTACTCCAGCTGCAATTCGTAATCACCAAAGCTCTTGTCAGTCGTCAAATAGGGTCCTTCTCCGTCGTTGACCAGTTCCCCCTCAATAACGCTCCAGTGCGTCTCAGCTTCGTTCTGCCAGGCATCCCTCTGCTCCTGCGACACCTGTTCGTATTGCCCCGGAGCAAGGTGGGGACAACCGTGCCAACCGCTCAGCGACTGCGAATCGAAGAGATCGACCATGGGATTCTCTTGGGCGATTGCGCCGGAATTCCCGCGGATCATCAGCAGGAGCAGAACCGAAAGGTACGCAAGCGATCGCGGGCTGTGGAACTTCAAAAGGTGCATCGAAAGGCTCTCTGTGGGGGTCAAGGTCAAGAAAGGTAGGGTCAAAACTAAGAGCCTCTCCGAAAAGGGGTCTGACCCACTCCGGCACGGCCCAAAAACCAATGAAATCGACTTGCCTCCAAAGGGTCAGACCCCTTTTCGGAGAGGCTCTAAGGTCCAAAATCGATCATGTGCAAAGCCAAACAGATCGCTCATTGCGCTCGAGGCTCCCGGCGAGCCGCAAGGAAAAAGGGTAGGGGTTGCGGGATGCGAGTCTTCGAGAGTATATTTCGCGGTTCCAATAAGCTTCAACCTCCGATCTTCACCCTTTCTCCATCGAACTTCCAAAGAAGCACCCGCGAGAGGGGTTTCTGGGTTGTGGACGTTTTGCGTCCTGAATGTGAGGGGGGTCAGGGGTGTCAGGATTGGAGTGGGAGTCGAGACAAGCAAAGTCCCTGCATGAGTTTAGGCTGCGATGTACGCGATAATTATTGATGGTGGGCGTCAGTACCGAGTCGAACCTGGAATGGAACTGGTGGTGGACTACCGCGACGTTCCGCAGGGTGAGAATCTGCAATTTGAGAAGGTCCTGGCGATTGGTGGAGAAGATGGTCTGCGGCTAGGGACTCCCACGGTGGCGGGCGTGCATGTACAGGCTGAGGTGCTCGGTCCTCTGCAGGGAGAGAAATTGTACATTCAGAAATTCCGTCGCCGAAAGAAGTATCGTCGGCGAACGGGGCACCGGCAGATTTATACCCGCGTGCGAATCGAAGCGATCGCTGGGGTGTGAAGCCTGGGGGTGGTGCGGGAGGAATCGAATCCATCGATGGATGGATGCGAAGCCCCAAGTGATTTCTCAGCAAAACGCGCTCCCAAGGTGGAGACTGACTGGTGCGACCATCCAAGTTACGATTGGCCGACTACCAGTTGGGACCATCGATTGGGATTGGCACTGTCGGAGCGATTCACGCGGCAACCGAGCGGGACTCGGGACAAACGGTTGCGATCAAATTGCTCCATCCAAGCGTCTCTCGCGATGCACTGATTCGCGCGCGATTTGAGCGGGAGATGCTGATCTTGTCCCGTTTAAGCCACCCGAACATCATTCGCTATTATGGAGGTGGCGAGAGCGAAGGCCAGTTGTTCTATGTGATGGAACTGGTGGAAGGGGGAACGGTCCGCGATCTCTTGCTTTCAAGTGGTGCACTGACATGGCAAGAGGTAGTCAGCTGCACACGGCAGATTTGTTCTGCACTCCAGTGCGCGCACAATCATGGCGTCGTGCATCGGGACTTGAAGCCGGCAAATTTGTTCCTGACCCGCCTGGGGCAGGTCAAGCTTGGGGATTTTGGGATTGCGCGAGACCTTCGCAGCGCAGACCTGACGGCCGATGGGTTGACCGTCGGGACGCATGCCTACATGGCTCCGGAACAGATTACGGGCGATGGGGCGATCACGGGAAAAGCGGACCTCTATTCCCTTGGCTGCTGCATGTTTGAAATGCTCACAGGACAGAAACCGTTTACAGGGGAGAATTTTGCTCAGCTGTTCGACCAGCATTTGCGAGGGGTCCCTCCCCGGGTGAAGAGCTACCTGCCGCAGTGTCCGGCGGAGCTCGATCAGATCGTCGATCGGTTGTTAGCGAAGAATCCGAATGATCGGCCATTCAATGCCCGTCAAGTGCAGGGGGAGATGATGGAGATCATCGATCGTTATCATCTCGAGGCCCAGCCACCCACAAAGGATGATCGTCAGGGAACAAAAGATGTTGGCGCCCATCAAGCGATGGAGCTGGGACAGCGGCAATTAAGCCGCCGAATTGGCGCGCGATTGGGGGATGTTCAAGCAAGACAGATCTCGTGGCGAGCGCTACTGCTGATCTTGCTCGCAGTGATTGTACTGATTGTTGTGGTCGTGATCTTCCGCAGCGAACTGGGAAAGTGAGCCGGATGAGTCCATTACCGAGCATTAACTTGATGGTTCTCGCGGAAGCCGAGGCCATTCATTCAATCGACAGTCGATTACAGTTCAAAGCGGGCGACACCTTGATTGCACTCGTTCCTCCGTCGCGTCTCATGGAAGAAAAAACCGATCCTCGCCATCCTCCATCACGACTGAGCGAGGATACGTTCCATGGTGGGATGATCTGATGGACATTGGCATTTTTCCGTTCGTGGTTGCGGCTCTTCCGGTGGCAACCTATTTCCTCCTGCTCGGGACGCTGCGGTGCCTGCGAAGACCGCTTGTGACCTCCGGGTCTCGCGATTTGGCGGCGGTGGCTGTTGCCGTCAGTGGCCTGATCGTCATGGGACCGCTCCACCTGTTCTTTCCCTCGACTGCCGCCGCCCAGCTCGGTTGGCTCGTATGGCTCGTCTTGGGAATGCTCTATGTCCTCTTCGTGGCCCTGATCCTGTTTTCGCTCCGACCCTCGATCGTCGCTTACGGAATTCGCATTCCGCAAGGGTTACCACTCCTTCTTCGGGCCGCACGCCACATCGACCCAGCGGCGATTTCGCTCCCCGAGTCCAGCCAGGTCGTCCTCCCCACGGTCGATGTTCGGCTCCGCATCGAACCGCTCGGGATTACCGATGCGGTCCAAATCGAAGCCTTCGAAAGAAACCTGCAACCCCGATTCTGGCGCTCCTTGCTCGCTCATGTTCGTAGTGAAGCGATCGCGGAGAAGAGTGCCATCAGCGTCGGCGGGCTGTCGATGTTTTTGTTCGGGTCGGTCCTGATGACGCTGGTCGTACTCCTTTCGGTAGGCCAAAGCGAAGAGTTGATTGCCGGACTTCGCGCGTGGCTCCAGTGATTCGCCAGCTTCCACGGGGAACTCGCTGGATCGATCTTTCCGACGCCCCTTTAGCGTACGGAAACTTCATGGATCGGCTGCGTCCATGCCTGCTTTTTCTGCCCCTCGAACGACGGATCGTCGGCATTTGCCGATGAGGTCACAACCCCACGTACGTAAAGCTCGTCACCCTGCAGCACATAGCTTGCACTTAGGCCTTCGGATTGCTGGAAGACAATCCCAATCTCATCATTGCGAAGCTCCCGCTGGGGAGTTTGACGTCGAGTTCCAATGAACGCGATTGCGTAGGTTTCGCCCGCTTGCGGCTCGACCTCGATATGGACTGTTTTCGTTGCCGCATCATAAGAGGTATCGCGGAGCGAAACACCGCTCGATGCATAAAAGTCCCCACGCCGAAGAGCAGCAATCAGATGCTCGGGGGTGAGAAACGCCGACCGAACCATGACCCAACCGCGCCCAGGGTGACTCCCCGGTTCACCGTGATAATCGTGCGTATCGTCGGTGGCTATTCCTTGCAGTGGCTCCCCTTGCAGCATTCCCAACCGAATCACATTTGCCAGGTCCCAAAACTTTTCGACTGAAGGGCGAGTTGCATCTCCCAAATGATTGACCCCTGGATGCCCGTTGTAGACTTCGAAAAATTGCTCCGCAGTCACCATCGCAATGTCTTTGGGGGTGATCGCCCAGCCGAAATTCGGATGATTCAGATGAACGAGGATCTCACGCCCCAATCGTTCCGACTGCTCCTGCACAGCCCGTAGATTATTCGCAATGGCTTCGCTGACCGTCTGACCTCCCACGGGCGAGACGACCTCTCCTAGATTCGTCGCGTTCATGTGAACCGGTTTTCCCTCGGCTCGATCGCTGATTTCCTCGGCCGGAATGAGAATAAATTGGTCGTGACGCTCGAGCAGATATCGATACTCGTCAAACGGCTTGAGCCGCACCTCGTAATCGTCGCCACCCTCGGTTCCACGCGTCTGGACCCACCGCGAACCGAACCGGGCCAGGTACTCCGCCAGCGCCCCCTCCCCACCGCGTTCCGCGATCTTTTTCACGCTCATCCATCGCATCCCCTGGCTGAGGACGTTGTGATCTGTGAGCGCCAAAAAGTGATAGCCGTGGTCTCGATACCAAACCGCCGCCATCTCGGGAAAATCATCACCATCACTCCAGAGCGTGTGCGTGTGAAGATTCCCCTTCCACCAGCGGAGCGGATATTCTTCATGCTCCTGGGCGACCCCTGCATGGCTGGCGACGACCAGTAAGCACGTCATGATGGCTACACGATGACACTTCACGATCTCAATTCCTTCTCCGATGTTCCGCAGGAAACCACCGAACGGCTGTCGGTTCAAGAGACGGAATTGTATTGCAAGCTCATCTGCCTGGCGCGTTTCCTCACGAAAAGTTTGCAATCCACCTCCACCCCGAAGATTCGCTCCGGGAGCGCGTTTACACTGAGCACGGTTACAATGACGACCACGTTTCCCGCGATGCGGGTTCCTCGGCAACCCCTTCCTCATTGATGCTCATTATGTTGATTTTTGACGCCCATTTGGATTTGGCACTCAACGCCGTCGACTGGAATCGAGACTTACGGGTGGACCTGGAGGATCTGCGGGCCCAGGAAATCAGTTTGGGGATGACCGAACCGGGGCGCTGCCATGCGACGATTACTTTTCCGGAACTCAAGCGAGCACAGATCGCTGTCTGTTTGGCAACCCTCCTGGCCCGACAGGAAAAGGAAATCAATCACAGCTTTGGATACACGACACCGCAGGCCTGTTACGCGATGGCTCACGCCCACCTGGCCTACTATCGTGCTATGGAAGAAGGGGGGTGGATGCGACGGCTGACGACGAAAGCTCAGCTGCGCGATCATTTCCAGCAGGCGACGCAGTCGCTCGACCAAACCCCACTGGGCTATATCCTCACGATGGAGGGCGCCGATCCCTTGCTCTCACCTCGGACGATCGATGAGTTCCATGCCCACGGCCTTCGCGCGATTGGACTGACGCACTACGGAGCGAACCGTTATGGCGGGGGCACGCGGAGCGAAGTTGGGCTGGCGGTCGACGCCCTGGAGCTCCTCGGCGAGATCGAACGGCTCGGAATGACGGTCGACATGACGCATCTTTCTGATGTCGCGTTTTGGCAGGTCGCCAATCACTTTGGGGGAAGAATCCATGCGAGTCATCAAAATTCCCGCAAGCTCTGCCCCTGGCAAAGACAGTTCACAGATGAACAGTATCGCGTCGTGATCGAACGGGGTGGGGTGATCGGAGTCGCCTTCGATGTGATCATGCTGCAGCCGGGTTATGTTCGTGGCGTCAGCAAACCCGAAGTGACAATGGAGCGGGCGGCGGAAAACGTCGACCTCATCTGCCAGCTTGCCGGGTCTGCGGACCATGTGGGCATTGGGAGCGATTTGGATGGAGGTTACGGTTACGAGCAGACCCCGGCGGATCTCAATCGAATTTCGGATTTGCAGCAGACGTTTATTGAGATCCTTCGGCGGCGAGGATATCCGGCAGCGGATCTGGAGAAGATCATGCACGGAAATTGGCTCCGGTTCTTCAGCGAAGTCTTGGAGAACGCTTAGGCGACGCTGCGGAGCTGCAGCGGTGACTGCGTCGAGAGGAGGGCGCGAAGCCGCTCGAATTCCTCGGGGCTGTGAAAGTGGATGGTGATTTTTCCACGTCCCCGCGAGGCTTGGCGAATCTCAACTTTGGTTCCCAGCTGATGTTTGAGTTCTTGCTGCAGGGCTTCGATTTGCGGGGTAACGGAGCGGCGTGCCGTGGAGCCAGAGGGTGGATGATAGACACCCATTTCTCGTGCCTCTTCGGCTTTCAATTTTTCGTTGACATACGTCTCGACCGCGCGAACGCTCCACCCTTCCGTGATGATGGTCTCGGCCAGTTTGACTTGCTCTGTCTCGTCCCCGATCGGCAAGAGAGCGCGCCCATGACCGGCCGAGAGTCCCCCTTCCTGAATCGAAGTCAAGATTTTTTCGGGCAGCTCTAGCAGACGCATGAAGTTTGCGATCGTACTGCGATCGATCTTCAACCGCTGACCGAGTTCATCCTGGGTACATCCATGCTGTTCGATGTAGCGACGAAACGACATCGCTTTCTCGATCGCATTGAGATCTTTTCGCTGCAGGTTTTCGACGATCGCCAGTTCGGCGACGAGGCGGTCGTCCGCCACGCGGACTTCGGCGCGGACAGTCGACATTCCGGCATGAATCGCGGCCCGCAGCCGTCGTTCGCCACTGATCAGCTGATACCGTCCTCCGACTTGGCGAACAAGGATCGGCTGGAGCTGTTCATGTTCTTTCAGACTCGCAGCAAGTGATGCAATCTCCTCGGGATTGAACTGGCGACGAGGTTGAAATGGATTGTTGTCAATCTCGGCGACATTCAGCTCGAGCAGCTGTCGTGCCGCCGGAGCTGACGCATTTGGAACATCACTCTGCGACTCGGAGGGAGACAAAGCGGATCGGTCCGAAGCCGATGCCGAGGGATTTCCAGACTGCTCGGGCAGTGGATGCCCATGATCATCGAGCGGAGTCCCGAGCAGAGCCGCGAGACCTTTCCCTAGACGACGATCCTTCGATGAATTAGTCACGACCGAGCACCTCCATGCACAGCTGGGTATATGCGTAAGCACCGCGCGATCGAGGTGCGTACTGAAAAATACTTTGCCCATGACTCGGGGCTTCGCTCAAGGCGACATCCCGCGGAACCACGGTGTCAAAGACAATGTCTCCGAAGAATTCACGGACTTCCTCGTCCACTTCGCGAGTCAATTCCAGGAGCGGATCATACATCGTGAGGGCGATTCCGCCAAAGGTCAATCGCCCGTCCGTTTGCTGCATCACGCGGCGGATAACATGAATCATCTGCGTGAGTCCTTCCATTGCGAAATACTCGCACTGGATGGGCATCAGAACCTCGGTACTGGCTGCCAAAGCGACTTGCGTCAAACTGCCAACCGATGGGGGGCAGTCGATCAGGATCGAGTCATAGCTGGAGAGATTCGCATCCAAATGTCGGCGAAGCACTTCACTGTGACTGGAATCACCCCGCGCAAGCTGGTCGACATCTTGAAAAGAGCGGCAGCCGGGAAGGAGTGACAAATGGTCAAGACACGTGGGGACGACCGACGTGGCAAGCTCCTGTTCGCTGACCAGCGGGTGATGCTCGGCGGGCTTGCAACCAACGGCACTGGTCGCATTGCACTGCGGATCCATGTCGACCAGCAAGACGCGATGACCAGCCAGCGTCATTGCGGCAGCAAGATTCACGGCGGTCGTGGTTTTACCAACGCCCCCTTTCTGATTGGCGATACAAACAATGCGTCCTGCAGGTGCTTCCATCGCTGAGTATTCGCGTCGTGCGTTTGGCCAGGAAAGAGGGTTTCCAGAACTTGGGGCAGACGGAGAGCGCAGAGCGTTTCACATGAAACCGCCCGGGCGCAGAATTTGCCAACGGTCTTCTAGAGAAAAGGGATTCCTGGATGCAAGCCCAGTTTTACGATTTTTTGAAAAAAAATGCGGGCTTCTTTCCGAGCGGAAAGAAGCCCGCATGACGACCAGCGCGAGGCCGCAAAACCATCGAACCGGTTAATAACGGTAATGGTTCGGCTTATACGGACCTTCTTTCGGAATGCCAATGTAGGCGGATTGCTCGTCCGTCAACTTGGTCAGCTTGACCCCCAGCTTGTCGAGGTGCAAACGGGCTACCTCCTCGTCCAGTTTCTTCGGAAGGACGTGGATATCAACCGCATACTGCTCGCTCCCCGTCCACAGCTCAATCTGAGCGAGCACTTGATTGGTAAATGAAGTGCTCATCACAAAACTGGGGTGTCCCGTCGCACAACCGAGGTTCACAAGTCGCCCCTGAGCCAGGAGGATCACGGAATGACCATCCGGGAACGTGTAGCGATCCACTGCCCCAATCTCGGCGGGCTTGATGCGATCCTTCTTGACTCTCCCACTCTTCACCTGCCGCTCGAGCCACGCGACATCGATCTCATGATCGAAGTGGCCGATGTTGCAAACGATCGCATCGTCGGGCATCTTTTCCAAATGCTCACCGAGAATGATGTCCTTGTTTCCGGTCGCGGTGACGAACAGCCGGCCCTGCGTGCAGGCCTCCTCCATCGTCGTGACCTCAAAACCTTCCATCGCGGCTTGGAGCGCATTGATCGGATCAATCTCCGTGACAATCACGCGACAGCCATACCGAGCCAGCGAATGCGCACATCCCTTGCCCACATCCCCGTAACCACAAACCACGGCAACTTTTCCTGCGAGCATCACATCCGTAGCCCGCTTGACGCCGTCGGCAAGCGACTCGCGGCAGCCATAGAGATTGTCAAACTTGCTCTTGGTCGCCGAATCATTGACATTAATCGCAGGGACCTGCAGACGACCTTGGCGATGGAGCGCGTCGAGGCGATGGATCCCGGCCGTCGTCTCTTCGCTCAAACCGCGAATCTCCGCCAAAAGCTCGGGATAGCGATCGTGAACCATGGCCGTGAGGTCTCCCCCATCATCCAAGATCATGTTCAGCGGCTTGCCCGACGGAAAATGCAGCGTCTGCTCAATACACCAATCAAATTCCTCTTCCGACATTCCTTTCCAGGCATAAACCGGAATGCCCCGTGCGGCGATCGCAGCGGATGCATGATCCTGAGTACTGAAGATATTGCAGCTGCTCCATGTGACCTCCGCACCCAATTCCACCAGCGTCTCAATGAGCACCGCCGTCTGAATCGTCATGTGGAGACAACCGGCAATCCGCGCCCCCGTCAGCGGCTTGGTCTTGCCATACTTCTCGCGCAGCGCCATCAATCCAGGCATCTCATTCTCGGCCAGCATGATCTCCTTGCGACCAAAGTCGGCAAGCGAAATGTCCTTGACCTTGTAGGGCAGACGGGTCGATTCGACCTGTGACATAACACGAATCCTCTTTGTAAAGTAAAGCATAGTGAACGTACGCGCACCCCAGCAAAAATACCCTTCGGCGACTGGAGGAGGAAACGAGGCCCAAATGCCGCGACTGCAGCCGCCCCGATCTCGGTGTGGACGCTCCTTTGCTCGACACTCCTTATCTTAGCCCACCGCCAAATTCTGCCCATAGGAAGTTTTGGGCGGTGGCGGAAATCGGAAAAAAAAGCGGGAAAATCTGGGATCCGTACACCCGCCAATTCAATCGCCGCCGCCCTCGGAGCGCCAAGCCCTGAGCGCCGCTTCAATGAATGCCGCCACGAGCACCGAATTTTTTTCACCCCGCGGCAATTCCACACCGCTGGCAACATCGACGCTCGACGCTCCGGTCCGCTGAATCGCCTCCGCTACATTCAGCGGATCAAGCCCCCCCGCGAGCGTCCATGACGACCTGCGGTGCGATGACACCCTCTGCTCCGACGCGCGAGCCGGTACATCGTGCCCGTCAATCCGTCCCATGGAATACTCCCACGACGCAAGGGAATCCCAATCAAGGCGGTTTCCCTGGCCCCCGAAATGCCCCCCACTCTCGGCATCCAGCAAGAGGCTGCACCCTAATCGACGCCAAGGCGCGACGAGCGATTCGATCTCCTCGGGGCGAAGCGGCCCGGTCGGAAGCCGCACAACACGGATCACGCGAACTCGCCGAGCCAACAGCGCGGCAGTGAATTCCTCCGAATAATCTCCATGGAGCTGGACGATATCCAAGTCGCACTCGGCAGCAATCTGCGCAAGATCACTTTCCGCAGTATCCACAAAAACTCCCACCGTCAGGAGCCCAAGGCCGCTGGCCTGGCGAGCGATCCGCTTCGCCGCAGAAGGAGCGAGATAACGAATGCTGGAGGGAAAAAAATTCAGACCAATGGCATCGCCCCCCTGATTCGCAATCACCGGAAGGATCTGCTCGTCGGTGACACCGCAGATTTTGATACGAAAAGGAGGAGCGTTCATCAATCGGCTAAGGTTGGACCTTTTACTGGAGCTTCGAGCCAAGATTTGACGATTTTGCAGTTTAGGCAAATTTTCGCGATTGCGGGAGCGACAAAACCCGGTCTAGATGTTCCACCCCCTCGATTGAA
>Ga0169931_10007307_pt1 | contig 16401 bp, 14 predicted proteins | sample Kivu_15m_20L_FD_129675 | JGI IMG/M metagenome (GOLD analysis project Ga0169931, IMG submission 129675) | Freshwater microbial communities from Lake Kivu, Western Province, Rwanda to study Microbial Dark Matter (Phase II) - Kivu_15m_20L... | ecosystem: Environmental > Aquatic > Freshwater > Lake...
CATTTTGCCCAAAGCCTGTACACAGTCCACCATCCAGCGGACTTGTGGATTCACTTGGCGGATCAGCCGCTCCAGCGCCACTAAGTCTTGTTTCACTCCGGTTTCATTGTTGGCAGCCATGGTGCACACCATCGCAGCTGCAGGTAATAACTGCGCCAACGCGGGCATGTCGATCAAACCACGTGTGTCCACCGGAATAGCCTGTACCGTCGCCCCTAATTGCAGCACATGATTCCAGTGTTTCAGACTCTCCGGCACCGCTTTATGCTCGGTGGCACCATACAACAGTAACACGTTGGGGCCGGTCAATCCCCGCTCCCGCGCGTCAAGTAAAGCCGACACAATCGACGTTTGGATGCCTTCAGTGGCACCGGAGGTAAATATTATCTGACCACTATCAGCCCCAATCACCTGACGAGCCAGTTGGCGGGTCAGTTCCAGTTCAGCCTTCGCTTTAATACCTGTACTGTGGCTACTGGACGGATTACCAAAACAACTTTGCATATGATGTAACACTGCAGCTGCAGCGACCGGTAATACCGGTGTTGTTGCATTATGATCCAGATAAATTTCCGCAGGCCGCACAGGCGCAGACAAAGGCGACATAGACAGGCATCCTTATAACTATTAAACATATGGTTATTCCGCATGATAATAAGAACTTCATGCCCAACTGACAAGTGATTCTTCTGCAGAATAGACCAGTTTTGCGGATTGGCGTGCCATAAAAAAACTCCGCACAAGCGGAGTTTTTTAAGATTGCAGACGAAAATTCGTTTTGCTTATTCAACTAAATCTTTCGGAATATCCGGTCGCAAAGCGAACCAGATTGTGCCGGACTCTTTACCGTATTTACGTACAGCCAACACAGCTTCATCATGTTTACCGGCCTCTGCGAACAACTTCAACTGATGATAATATTTACGGGCCAATTCACGGGATTCCGGGTTAGAGAAATAAAAGGTCGCAATCTTGCGATACAAACCGCGGAAACCATTTAAAATCAGCACATAAATCCGGTTAGCTGAGTGCAACGCTAACTCGTGATTCAAATTGTAATCAAAATCAGCAAAAGCCTCAGCGCTATCTTCTAATTGACTCGCTTTGCTAAAAGCTTCAATTGCTTTATCAGGGTGGTTTTTAATGGCGCCACGGATATAAATGGCACTGATATTGGTACGGGCTGACAGTAACTCATTTACCAGATCAGGCATCTGGTCTTCGTCCAGCCGCGCTAAGGTTTCAAGAATATTCAGGCCTGACGTTTCCCAGAAGTTATTCACCCGGGTTGGCTTGCCGTGTTGAATCGTCAACCAGCCATCACGTGCTAATCGTTGCAGTACTTCACGCAAGGTCGTGCGGGTTACCCCAATCAACTCTGATAACTCACGCTCAGCCGGTAAAATTGAACCTGGTGCAAACTTGCCATTCCAGATTGATTCCACGATATATTCTTCAGCAAAACCAGCAGGGCTCTGGGCTTTTATCAGATTAGTCATCCGGAAATATCCGCTTATTCTTGTTGTTGAGGGTCAATGTGCGACTGATTGTACCAGACGGTGCCTACATAACAAGCCACCGAGTAAAAATTGACGACTGCCGATATGAGCAAAGGTTGTTATCTTTGTCAAATTGGCTTAGATTGTGAGTCGGAATTAAGTCCTTCATGCAAAAGGAAATCGGATGTTTGCCGCTGTTTCGCGCCTGCCGTTTCGCGCCTGGCCCTGGGTCCTGTTAACTTTAATCGCTACCAGCCTGTTGCTGACTGCTTTATATTTTCAGTTTGTCATGGGTTTGAAGCCTTGCATGATGTGTGTTTATCAGCGGGTTGCCGTCGTTGGCGTTATCCTGTCTGGTTTTTGTGGGATCTGGGGGCATCCATACGTGCTGACCCGTTGGCTGGCTTATGCAGGCTGGATCGTTAGCAGCGGTTGGGGTTTAAAGGTCGCGCATGATCAGGTGTTGGAAGAACAATTGGTTGCCGGTGGTGGATTTTCAACTTGCCCGATTTTCCCAGATTTCCCCGAGTGGATGCCCTTACACGATTGGTTGCCAGCGCTGTTTAAGCCAACCGGTATTTGCGGGGATGTTGCTTGGACTTTATTCGGCTATTCAATGCCATTCTGGATGCGGGTGGTATTTGGTCTTTTGTTACTCAGCGCTTTAGTGGTGGTAGCTAGCCAATTAAAGCAACACAAATACAATCCATACGACTAATGATGAGTGGTGTGATCCCACAATAAAAAAACCGCGCACAGCGCGGTTTTTTTTACATCCGGCAATGGATGGTATGCCAGAAATGCAGCAAGCAATTTCCGGCGTTCGCTGTGGATGGCTGCTTACAGTACGTTTAACAGCTCAACATCAAAAATCAGCGCACTGTATGGCTTGATAGCACCACCAGCACCACGCTCGCCGTATGCCAGGTTATGCGGGATGTACAGACGGTATTTAGCGCCTTCCTGCATCAGTTGCAATGCTTCTGTCCAACCGGCAATTACGCCTGACACCGGGAATTCAGCCGGCTGGCCACGATTATACGAACTGTCAAACACTGTGCCGTCAATCAAAGTACCATGGTAGTGTGTACGCACCTTGTCATTGCGACCCGGCGTTTTGCCTGAACCAGCCGTCAGCACTTCATATTGCAAACCTGATGCAGTAACAGTAACACCGGCTTTTTTCGCGTTTTCGGCCAGGAAAGCCTCACCTGCAGCCGCAGCCAGTTTCGCTTTTTCGGCTTCAGCAGCTTGCATCCGCTCACTGATCACACCAAATGCCTGACGGATCTGATCTTCAGATACTTCCGGCTCTTCACCATAAAATGCAGCAGCCAGACCGGCAGCAACAGCGGCGATATCCAAACCGTCAAAAGGATTGTCGGCCAGTTGTTGGCCCATTTGCAGGCCAATACCATAACTGGCGTGTTGTTCTAACGTAGTCAGCTTTGACATATGTTCTCTTCTTAAAAAAACCGGTCGCCCGGTAACATGCCCAGCGGGCGTCAGCATTGGCGCCAGTGCAAAACCGGCGCTCAATACAAAATCACATTCAGTTTAACTGTTGCCAGAGTGACAACACCAGTGTTTTGTCCTGATCGTTAAGCTCACCGCCAGCCACTGCATCGGTCAGACTGGTATCGACTAACCTGACAATATCGGCGATAACAAAAGGCTCACCCTGCACCTGCAGCTGACCAATGGCTAAATCAACATGACCACGCAGATAACCTTGTGCAAATAACTCGTCGTCAGACGCGCTTTGTACTGCGTCATCAAAAAATGCACTCAAGCGGTCGATGTACTGCTCAGTAGAACCCTCTGCCGGGGTTGTCAGCATATTGCTGTGTTGTTCACTCTGTTGCATCTGACTTCCTTTACTCCAACCCAAGCCGGTACATGACATAATCGTTGTAACCGACCAATACTTTTACCATGCCAGCTAGTTGACTATCCAACTCTGGATCGCCGCTATCGCTTATCAGCGGACGCCCGGCTAACTGTTGAATTTTTGCTTTAGTGGCCAACAGACAAATATTGGCTCGGCCGACAGCCCGAATCACCGCCGGTGATAACTGCTGATTGCCCCGCCCAAACACATGTCCTTGCCCGCCAATTAAGGTGATCACTAATTTAGTCGGGTAACCGTCCACCAGACTAAGTAACTGAGCTGCCGTAACGTCCTGAGCAATGACAGCGCCATTTTCAACCACATCTACACCCAGTAAAGTGTTTGGCAGGCCAAGCTCCGCCATCACTGCCGCGACGGTGGAACCGGATCCCATCACGTATCGCACATCATCTTCCATTTGACTGACAAAGTAGGCGGCAAGGTCGTCCAGCACTAACTCTTCAGCCTCTTTGCCAGCCATTTTGACACTTTGCACATACCGTAGGGACGTTGGAATCTGCATCTCGCCATAGCGTTTAGCCCGCACAGTCCCCTGGCGAAAGGCGACCTCGTCGATATCCATTACCTGCGCATCCTGCACTGACAACAGCTCACCACGCAGCATTTGTGCAATCACTTTCCCTGCAGCTACTGGTGTAATGGCGTAAACGCCGGAGTGAATTTTACAACCGGCCGGCACCCCGAGCACAGTCACCCGTTCACCAACCGCATGGCAGATATTACGAGCAGTGCCATCGCCGCCGGCAAATAACAGCAAGTCAACGCCACTGTCTGTAATAGCGATCGCAGCCTGTTCACTGTCTTGCGCAGTGGTTGGCTCGCCAACGGCAGCCCCTGCTGGCTGAAATAACACTTCGTGACGAAAGCCCAGCTCCTGGCACAACTGTGCACCCATGTCACCCGCCACGGTTTTAATCAGTAACGCTGCTTGATACGGCAGCAATTCCTGCAAGGCCTGCCGTACCCGTTGCTGCGCCATTGGCACTGCGCCGCGGGCGAGCGCTTCAGCGGCCATACCGTCAGAACCTTTCAAGCCAACGCTACCGCCTAATCCGGCTAATGGGTTAATCACCAGACCTAAGCGAAAAAGAGGTGTGGACGACATCTGCAACTCCGGCAAAAAAAATCGCCGCATTTTACCTGCTGGGCTGCCACTTGCCCAGTACATGGCAAGCTTTCTTCACCGATTCGGCGCTTTGCCGGTTTCTTGGCTGGAATACTGTTGATACATTGAAATCCGCTGTGCTCTTGCGTATGGTAAGCAAAAACAAACATTGGCCCGACCTCTGATGAGCAATCCACCCGCCCTTTCTGATGTACTGAACCAACTGCGCCAACAGTTTAACAGCAGCCCTTATCCGTCATTGACAGCGCGCCGCCGTCAACTAAAGCGGCTTAAACAAACACTATTCGCTGCACAGGCTGCTCTGTATCAGGCAGCAGCACAAGATTTTGGTAAACGTAGTGCCAGCGAGACCCGCATGCTGGAAGTGTTGCCCAGTATCAACGGCATCAACGACGCACTGCGTCGGTTGCCGCGCTGGCTCAAACCTGCTCGTCGTCATGTCAGCTGGCTATTTCAACCGGCCAGTAACAGGGTCGAGTACCAGCCACTGGGTGTGGTTGGCATTATTGTGCCGTGGAACTACCCAATTTTTTTAGCGCTTGGCCCACTCACCGCAGCCATCGCCGCCGGTAATCAGGTGATGCTAAAGCTATCGGAATTTACGCCGGCTATTAATCAGGTGCTGCGTGAAGTGATTCACGGCGCGCTTGGCAGTGCAGTGGAGGTTGTGGAAGGTGATGCTAAAGTGGCCAGTGATTTTAGCCAATTGCCGTTTGACCATCTGCTATTTACCGGTTCAACTCAAGTTGGTTATAAAGTGATGCAAAGCGCAGCACAGCATTTAACGCCAGTGACGCTGGAGCTCGGCGGTAAATCGCCGGTGCTGCAAGCCCCTGACATTGCGCTGAGTCTGTTTGCCGATCGACTAATCTTTGGCAAATGCGCCAATGCCGGGCAAACCTGTGTGGCACCGGATTATCTGCTGGTGCCGGAAAGTCAGCTAGATCAGGTTGTGCCTACTTTACAAACGGCTTTTAAACAACAATATCCAGCTGGCATTCACAGCCCACATTACACATCAATCATCAATCCACGCCAATACCAGCGGCTGCAAAGTTTATTAGCACAAGCCCGCGATGCTGGTGCCACTGTGGTGAGTCTGGATCCAGACAACGACGCGCAGCATGATGACCATAACCGTTTAATGGCTCCGCAGCTGGTGTTTAACGCGCCGCCGCACAGCCGGTTGTGGCAGGATGAAATATTCGGACCGATTTTGCCGGTGCACAGCTATCAGCAGTTGGATGAAGCACTACGCTTTATTCGCGAACGTCCAAGGCCGCTGGCTTTTTATCTGTTTAGCCAAGACCAACAAACCCAACAACGCTGCCTGCGTGAGATCCACGCCGGCGGTGTTTGTCTGAATGATACCCTGGTGCATGTCGGTCAGGATGACTTGCCTTTTGGGGGTATTGGCCCGTCTGGACTTGGTCGTTACCATGGCCACGACGGTTTTTTAACTTTCAGTCATGCTAAAGCGATCCATCAAAAAGGCCGTTTCTCCAGCGGCGTACTGGCCTACCCGCAGTGGCGGGGCCGGTTGCTGGATAAAGTGTTGGACCGTTGGTTTGGCTATCGGATCGATGAAAGTTGAATTTGCTTGGGTAAGCGGGCCACCAGGCCCGCCGCCCGCACACAACATAATGCAGCCCAACTGAAAGTAAATGCCGCCCCGCCTCCGTCCTGCCAACTTTGTCCGGCCAGATAGGCACCAATAGCACCGCCACCACCATAAATTAACCCGGCGTACAGCGCCTGGCCACGACCGCGCTCCGCGCCCTGGAAAAACTGTTGAATAAACTGCATCGCACAGCTGTGCGCAATGGCAAAACTAAACGCATGTAACAACATTGATCCGGCCAGCACCAAAGGCTGTGCGCCAAACCAACCGGTCAGTAGCCAACGCAACGCCGTCAACAGATAACAGTACACCAGCACCCGGCTGAGACTGCGCTCGCCGATAATCCGTCCGGCAAAATAAAACGCAATAATTTCAGCACTCACTGCCAGTGCAATCAGCAAGCCGGTGCCAGTGCCGCTATAACCTAGGTCGCGGCAATATAAAGTAAAAAAGCTATAAAATGGTGCAAAGCTAACCTGCAACAAAAACGCCGCGGCCATAAAGGCAACAAAAGAACGATGCTGCCATAAGGTGCGAAAGCGCAGTGGTGTGGTTGTATTATCGGCCGGCTGCGGTTGGTAACGAGGCAGCTGCCACAAACAAAGCAGCATCAACAGCAAAAACAGCAGTGCTGCCAGCGGTAATGCTACGGCACCAAAATGCTCCAGCAAGATGCCACAACCAACCACCAATAAAATGTAACCTACACTGCCTCCACTGCGCACTTTACTGTAACGCGCCGTATCATTGTGCAGAAAATAAAACGCCGCCGATTCCAGTTGCGGCAATATGGCTGTCCAGCACAGGCTGTAAACCGCCAAGCCAAGCAGCAAAGCCCAGTAGCCATAATCGACTAAGGTCGTGCACCAACCCAGTGTTGCCAACATGGCTCCTAAACGCATCACGCCAATTGGATCGTTGCGCCGGGCCGCCAGCAGGCCCCACAGATTGGGCCCGATAATACGCATGCCGGTCACCAGCGCTAGCAAAGTACCAATTTGCTCTGAGTTAAGGCCGCGGTGGTCCAAAAACATCGCGATATAAGGCACAAAAGCACCTAACACCGCGAAATAGGCCAGATAGCTCAGACTGAGGATTCGGATGGTTTGCATACAGACAGGTCCAGCAATGAAATCAGACAACAAGCACAGGCGCGCTAAAAACAAACAGGCTGGTGAAGTCACCAGCCTGTAAAGCTATATGATATCAAAGCGGACGCTTTGCGGTTAATTTTTTTCCGCCTGACGGGCGATAGCGGCGATATCAGGCGTGCTGACACTGACCTGATGGTTTTGCGCCTGATGGCGCAAAAAATGATCCATCAGTACAATCGCTAACATCGCTTCTGCGATCGGTACTGCTCGGATCCCGACACAAGGGTCATGCCGGCCCTTGGTGACCAGCTCGACCGGCTCGCCATATTTGTTAATACTTTGACCCGGAATACTAATACTGCTGGTTGGTTTTAACGCGATGCTGACACGAATGTCCTGACCTGATGAAATCCCACCTAAAATACCACCGGCATGGTTAGCGCCAAAACCAGTTGGTGTCAGTGCATCACGATGGGTCGAGCCTTGCTGCTCGACAACAGCAAAACCATCGCCGATCTCCACCGCTTTGACCGCATTAATGCTCATCATCGCGTGCGCAATATCGGCATCCAACCGATCAAAAACTGGCTCGCCCCAACCGACCGGTACGTTGGATGCCACCACATTAACGCGAGCACCGACCGAGTCGCCGGCTTTTTTCAAATCGCGCATAAAACTGTCCAGCGCGTCGATTTTATCAACGTCCGGACAGAAAAAATCGTTCTGTTCAACCTGCTGCCAATCGAGCTTTTCTGCCTTTACCGGCCCTAACTGCGCCAAATAACCACGCACTTCAATACCAAAACGTTGCTTTAAATATTGTTTGGCAATGGCGCCAGCAGCAACGCGCACCGCAGTTTCACGGGCGGAAGAGCGGCCACCACCGCGATAATCGCGTTGACCATATTTATGGTGATAGGTGTAATCGGCATGCCCCGGCCGGAACAAGTCCTTAATATTGGAGTAATCCTGTGAGCGCTGATCGGTATTTTCAATCAGCAGACCTATAGAAGTACCGGTGGTAACGCCTTCAAACACGCCTGACAGAAATTTAACCACATCATCTTCACGTCGCTGCGTGGTGTAACGCGAGGTACCAGGTTTACGCCGATCAAGCTCATGTTGAATGGCCGCCACATCTAACTGTAAGCCCGGCGGGCAGCCATCCACGATGCCGCCGATCGCCGGCCCGTGACTTTCGCCAAAGGTGGTTAAACGAAACAACTCGCCAATACTGTTACCCGCCACACTTTACTCCCTGAATAACTGCTGATGCGCCAATAACTGCGCTTTGGTTAAAGCGAACACGCCATGGCCGCCGTGTTTAAATTCAATCCAGTCAAATGGCACCTGCGGAAACCGCTCGGCCAGCGCAACCATACTATTGCCCACTTCGCAAATCAGCACACCATCTTCATTAAGATGGTTCGCAGCCTGCGCCAAAATGCGCAGCGTCAGCTCTAGGCCATCTTCGCCAGATGCCAGTCCAAGCTCAGGTTCATGCCGGTATTCATCCGGCAAGTCAGCCATATCATCGGCATCAACATAAGGTGGATTGGTGACAATCAAGTCATAAGTCTGCCCAACCAGCTCGTTGTAACCATCTGATAAAATCGGGAATACCCGCTCCAACATGTCATGTTGCTCGATGTTTTCCTGACAAACCATCAAGGCATCTTCACTGATATCCACGGCGTCCACTTCAGCTTCCGGCATGTAATGCGCGCAAGCGATGGCAATGCAACCAGAGCCGGTACATAAATCCAGCACCCGGGCCGGCGGATTCAGCGGAAACCAATCGGCGAATTGTTGCTTAATCAGTTCGCCAATCGGTGAACGTGGTACCAGTACCCGCTCATCAACATAAAATGGCAGCTCCGCAAAAAAAGCATGGTTAGTCAGATATGCAGCCGGTTTACGTTCGCTGATCCGGCGATTCAGCAGATCAGCAAACGCTAGCTTTTCAGTTTTGGTCAGCCGCAAAGCGAGCAGCGAAGGCTCTGCCAGATGTGTCAAATGCAGCGTATGCGCCATCAGCACACCGGCTTCATCCCAGGGGTTATCAGTGCCATGGCCGAAATACAAATCGGCGGCATTAAATTGACTGACGGCAAACCGCAGCCAATCGTGAATACTATGTAAATCAGCCACAGCTTCGTTGATCATTTCAGCGTTTAGTGGCAGCAAAAGGTGTTCAGTCATTTATTTCACTGTGCTCTTTAGATAGACTTGCGCCATGCAAAAAAAGCCTTCAAATCAACCAAGCGCCATCCCGCAGGATGACATGCAGCTGTTTCGCGATGCAATCGCCGGGGCGCGTCCGCTGGCGCAGGACAAGATAACCCTGACCACGCCGCGCAGCAAGCAAAAAACTGCCATCAAGACGTCTGAAAGTCAGAGCCCTGCCAGTTTATTCTATTTTTCTGATCAATACGAAGGATATCAGTTCGACGGCGGCACTGTCAGTTATGCCCAACCCGGCGAAGATCCACATTTACCCAAAAGACTCAAACGCGGCGAATTTAACCCTGGCGTGGTGTTAGATCTACATGGCTTGACGCAGCAGGCTGCTAAAACCGAGTTGGCCGGTTTACTGGATTACTGTCAGCAAGAGCACCTGAACTGCGCTTGTGTGGTGCATGGTAAAGGCTCGGGCTTGCTGGCGCGCCGGGTACCGAACTGGCTTATTCAACACCCGAATGTCAGGGCTTTCCATACAGCCCCAACGCACTGGGGCCGCGATGGCGCCCTGTTGGTATTACTACGCACGCCTGATTAGCGATGAGTACGTAACGCGAGCTCCGCCGGTGATGTTTTCTCCAGCAGGACACCAGCCTCACCAACCTCGTAATGCAAACAAGCAATCGCTGCGGTATCAAAAATCGGCGTATTGCCGGATTTGGTAAAGGTTTCCACTAAAAAACTGACCAGTGGCATATGGGAAACCAGCAATACCCGCATCGGCTGCATGCTCAGGCGGGCATCCAAGTACAATTGCACCTGGCGGCAATCCCCTTCCGGCACTAAATCGCTAAGCACTTCTATCGGCGGATGGTTGCGTAATTGCTGTTGTACCTGCTGCGCCGTCTGGCGCGTTCGCAAATAAGGACTACACAGAATCAAGTCAAACTGCCGATAACTACTATCCAACCATTGGCCAATTTGCGTGGCTTCAGCTTCCCCCCGGTTGGTCAACGGCCGTTCGCTGTCCGTACTGCTTTGTGCAACGGCTTCGCCGTGACGCATGATAACCAGATTCACCATTACGTTTACCACCAACAACTTGACGCCCATTGCGAAAAGAGTGCGCTATGATAAAGAAACTTCAGCGCGACAGTAACTGATAATATCGCATATATTCTGATGTTTATATTCCGTAAAAGTCTGAAAACCATGGAACCGGACCCTCACGAGGCGCGAATTGAAAAAATCCACACCGCTGCATAGCCCATCTGATCATCGCCAGTATGCTGCATTTACGCTGGCAAATGGCTTACGGGTGTTATTAGTTGAACAAGCTGACGCCGATAAAAGCGCAGCTGCCATGTCGGTCAATGTCGGACATTTCGACGACCCGGCTGATCGGGAAGGCTTAGCTCATTTTCTAGAGCATCTGGTATTTTTAGGCTCAAAAAACTATCCACAAGCTGGTGAATATGCGCAGTTTATGGCCATGCATGGCGGTAACCACAATGCCTGGACTGGTACTGAGCATAGCTGTTTTTATTTTGACATCGATAACCACGCTCTGGCTGAAGCATTACTACGCTTTGCCGATATGCTCGGCGCACCGCTGTTCAGCGAAGACTCGGTACAAAAAGAGCGTCAGGCGATTGAAGCCGAGTTTGCGATGAAACTGAAAGATGATGGCCGGCGCATCTATCAGGCACACAAAGAAACCATAAATCCGGCCCATCCATTTGCCAAATTCTCTGTCGGTAACCTGCAGACGCTGGACGACCGTGCAGGTCAATCGGCCCGCGAGGCGGTGAGTCAGTTTTATCAGGAGCAGTATGCCGCCAGTAGAATGTGTTTAGTGCTAGTCTCAGCTTTTCCGTTGCCCCATCAACGAGCGTTGGTTGAACAAAGTTTTGCCAACTTACCCGCTCATCTGCCGGCAAAACCACCACTCGATATGCCGTTGTACCAAGCTCCTCACCTTGGCATTCAGCTCAATATTCAACCACATAAGCCGGCACACAGGCTGGTACTGAGTTTTGCGCTACCGGATATCCAGCCTTGGTATCCCTACAAAATTGTCAGCTTTCTTGCCCATATCCTTGGCGATGAGGGACCTGGCTCTTTAATGAGCTTGCTGAAAGCGGAAGGTCTGGTGAATGGTTTAAGCGCTGGTGGCGGCATCGATGGCAGTAACTATAAAGATTTTACGCTGGCATTTGAGCTGACTCAGCTTGGTATGCAAGCGCAAAACCGCATTATGCAGGCCAGCTTTGCCTATTTTGCCTTGCTGCGCCAACAGGCATTTCCACAGCAACTATTTGAAGAGCGCCAACGGTTAGTACATTGGAGTTTCCTTTATCAGGAACCCAAAAATAGCCAACAGCTGGCCAGTGATCTGGCAATTAATTTACAACACTACCCGCTGGAAGATTACATCTATGGTGATTACCGGATGGAAAAACCGCCGGAGGCGCTGTATCGACAGTTAATCGGCTATTTCCGCGCTGATAACCTGCGGGTGATGCTGATTGCGCCCGACGTAGCGGTAAACCGTGAGGCGCGTTGGTACCACACGCCATACAGTGTCGAACAACTCAAGCCAGAACTGCTGCAAACTCTTGCCGAACAAGGCATAGAGCCCGGCTTGCACTTGCCTGCGCCTAATCCTTATCTGGTAGGCCAGTTAAAACTTATCCCGCTTGATTTACATCAGCAGATACCGGTGCAGTTGGTTAACCGGCCTGAGCTGTCTGTCTGGTTTAAAGCAGATACCGATTTCGAAACACCAAAAGGACATATTTTTGTTCAGCTGACATTACCCAATACAGTACAAACTCTGCGACAGCTGGCTTTGTCTAAGCTATGGCTGGAATTGTATCTGGATAGGATTAATGAGCAGTTTTATGCTGCCACCACGGCTGGATTGAGTTACAACGTGTATGTGCAGCAACATGGTTTGACGCTGCACAGCCACGGACTGTCAGCCAACCAAATTTCCTTACTGCAAGATTTGCTGGATCAAATGCGTCAGCAGCAGTTTTCCGCCAGCCGGTTTGACGAGCTGCAATATCAGTTAATCCGCCATTGGCGTGGCCAAATCAGCGGTAAACCCATCAGTCAGTTGTTCAGCATGTTGTCGTCGCTGCTGCAGCCGCTCAATCCGGATAGCCAGCAGCTGGCTAACTTACTGGAAACCATCAGTTTCACTGAGTTTCAGACGTTCTGCCAACAGATGTTTGAGCAAGTACATATTGAAGCATTGCTGGTTGGCAACTGGCTAACGCAGGATGGCCATTTGCTGGAGAAAATGTTGAGTCAATGGCAAGGTCGCTGTCACAGTAGTGGTGGCCGTCTACCGAAACAGAGTTTTAGTTTGAAGGACCAAGGCCCCGTTTGGCTGCGACAACAGCTTAATCATGATGATCAGGCACTGGTGATCTACTTGCCTGCCCGCAATCGAACCCCGTCGGCGATGGCGCGTTTTATGCTCGCCAATCATATTTTATCGCCGGAGTATTTTCACGCTCTGCGTACCGAACAACAGCTTGGTTATCTGGTCGGCACCGGCTATGTGCCGATGAACCTAAAACCCGGCATCGCGTTTTATGTGCAATCGCCTAAAACCCAGGCGGCGGACTTGTATTACGCGACAGTGATTTTTTACCGCAAGTTCCTCGAGGAGTTACCGGCGTTGCCACCTGAAGACTTCACCAAGTTAAAGATGGCCTTGCAATCCCAGCTAAAGGAACGCGATACCAATTTAGCAGCGCGTGCTAAACGGTTCTGGCTGGCGATTGGACAGCAGGATCCGCAGTGTCTGTTAGCCGGGCAAATCCAACAGGAGCTAGAACAGCTGACTCTAGAACAATTTTGTAACTTTTGTTATGAATTATTGGCTCCTGAATATGATGCAGTCTTTGTGGCAACGGGTGACGCGCCAGCGCATCATTTGATGCGACAAACCGATGCATCGAGCTTTGCCGCAGCTTTGCGGACAGTCACGGAATAAACTTTGACAGGCCGGTGGTTTTTTTATAAGTTAGCCACAGGCCTGTTTTTTCGTACTATTTTGTGAACAATTCTAAGAAATATAAATTTTTCAGCTTTTTAGCAATTGCTTTTATCAGCTTACCTGCAGTAGCGAAGGACTGGGCTGAACTGACTCCTTATATGTTGTCATCCGTTTTGTTGTTTTCATTCGGCGCCTTGTTACTGGCGCACCTGTCTATTTTGAAAATGCGCCGCTATCAAAGCCGTCTTGAACAGAGTGAAGAGCGTTTACGGTTATCCCTGTGGGGTAGCGGCGATGAATTGTGGGACTGGAATATTGCCGGTGGTCATCTATACCGCTCAAGTTCTTGGCAACATCCGGTTGAGTTACAGCCACAAACCAACCAGTTTCCGCCTAACCGTGACAACATTCATCCGCGCGATCTGGAGCGGGTCACTGAACAGCTTTATCAACATTTAGCCGGAGAATTACCCTACTTTGAAGCAGCCTATCGCTTGCGCTCGGCTGACGGACATTGGGTTTGGGTACTGGACCGCGGCAAAGTAGTCGCAACCGATCACAATGGCGTCGCCACCCGAATGACCGGTACTTTGAAAAACATTCAGGCGCTCAAACAAACCGAAGAACGCTTAGAGCTATTCGCCCGTTGCCTGGAAAACATCTCCGATGCAGTGGTGATTTGTGACACCAATTTTGTCGTGCTGGAAATTAACCAGTCCTACACCGAGATCACCGGCCGGCCACGTGAGCAGGTGATCCGCAAACCATTTGATTTACCGATGTATCCAAGCCGTTTTCTACAAGAGATCGGTCATACCTTACAAACCACCGGTAGCTGGCAAGGGGAAATCAACGATCAGAGGGTCGATGGTGAAACCTATCACGCAGAATTGAACTTTGACGTTGTACGTGATGACCATGGCGTGATCACCCAATATGTAGCGGTGTTTTCTGATATCTCGGAACGCAAGCGACGGGAAGAGGAGCTGAGCCGGCTAGCCAACTCAGACACGTTAACCGGTCTGCCGAACCGTACCATGTTTTTAACCGAGTTAGGACGTCTGGTTGCCTGCGATAACAAACATGCATTGCTGGTGTTTGACCTCGACAACTTCAAAAAAATTAACGACTCACTCGGCCATCAGCTGGGGGATTCATTGTTAATCAAACTGGCTGAACGGCTCAGCACCACATCGCGACATCGCGACCGACTGTACCGACTTGGTGGAGATGAATTCGCCATTTTGCTGGAAAATACCAACGACATTCATACCATTACCACAGTGGCAAAAGAGCTGATCAAACAGATCAATCAGCCATTTTTTATCAGTCAGCATGAATTGGCCGTCACCAGCAGTATTGGTATCGTGTTGTATCCCGAAGATGGCCGCGATCCGGAAGTGCTGTTACGTAATGCCGATACCGCGATGTACCACGCCAAAAACGATGGCGCAAACCGCTATCTGTTTTTTAATGATTCGATGAACAAAATGGCGGTGAAACGGTTGCAGCTGGAAAACCTGATCCGACATGGCCTGAAAGAAGATTTCTTCACTGTGTACTATCAGCCAAAAATGGACATTTTAAGTGGCCAACTGGTTGGCATGGAGGCGCTGGTTCGTTTTATCACGCCAAAACGCGGCCTGATTAGTCCTGCTGCTTTTATTCCGGTGTCAGAAGAAACCGGCCAGATCATCGAAATTGGTGAAGTAGTGCTACGCAAAGCCTGCCTAGACGTTAAACGCTGGATAGACCAAGGTCTGTTTCATGGCCGTGTCGCGGTGAACTTATCGGTTAAACAGTTTATGCTGCCCTACCTGTGTGAGCAGATTGACGATGTGCTGCAGGAGACGGAACTGCCGTCTTATCATTTGGAATTGGAAATTACCGAAGGCACTGTAATGCAATCACCAAAACTGGCGATTGATACCATGAAAAAACTGCGGGCCCGCGGCATCCACCTGGCGATGGACGATTTCGGCACCGGTTATTCTTCGTTAGCTTACCTAAAACAATTTCCACTCAACACGCTGAAAATTGATAAAGCTTTTATCGACGACATGGGGACCGCGCGAGGCCGCAACATGGTGGATACCATTGTGACCATCGCCCATAACCTGAGTTTGAGCGTGGTGGCTGAAGGGGTGGAAAGTGCCGACCAGCTGCAACAGCTGAAACAGCTGCGCTGCGAAATTATCCAGGGTTACTACTACAGCAAGCCATTATCCGCCACTGACTTCACCCAATTCCTGCTGGACCAAAAGCAGAACAAGCCTAAATTAACCGCCGTGCCGAGTGCAGGCTAAATCGGCCAGCCACTGCAGCAACATAAATGCCGCCCGGTCATAGTGCACCCCGTTAATAATAAAGCCAGTCTGTTGACTGGCTTTTCGATACCATGACCGACCATCGGTCCGGTCTACGTAATTAACAGCAGCAATCACCATTTATCGCCGGCTTTCTCCGGGCGCACTGCGTCAGGATCGATGCCGTGGCGAATTTTTTCCATCCGCTCTTGATGATTGGTCCAGACCTTAAAGGCCCCCAAACCAATACCGGCCAGTGGAATTAAGAACACCAACACACCCGGATTTAAAATACTCGAAAGCAACTCGTTCATAATTGTTCCCTTTTTTTCTTATTTTGCGATAAAAAAACCCGGCATCTGCCGGGTTGTTTCTAATCTGCGTCCGCATCGGAGTAAGAAAAGTCATCACTGCCATCAGCAATCCGCTTCTTACCAAATACAGTATGAAACTTGCGTTTTTCCTGCAACTGCTGTTTGTATTTTTGCCAGGCTTTTTCATAAGGCGTTGTCGCCTCTGCTTCACCTTTGCACATTAATACAAAGCGTTGTTCTTCATCATTGACTGGCGGACGGGCTCCGTCTTCCAGCTCCTGCATCGCTACACCGTGTTTCTCCAGCAGGTTACCCTCTGCCAGCGTAAAACGGCCA
>Ga0169931_10007308_pt1 | contig 16400 bp, 14 predicted proteins | sample Kivu_15m_20L_FD_129675 | JGI IMG/M metagenome (GOLD analysis project Ga0169931, IMG submission 129675) | Freshwater microbial communities from Lake Kivu, Western Province, Rwanda to study Microbial Dark Matter (Phase II) - Kivu_15m_20L... | ecosystem: Environmental > Aquatic > Freshwater > Lake...
CAAACACAGAAACATCAATTAATAAATTATTAAACCTATATGCTCATACTCAGTTAGCTTGACATCAGCAAAACAGTTTCAAGATAATATTATGTATTTTCAATCGTTATATAACTTTATGATTTTTTTATAACATAAGGTTCAAATCTTTCTCCAGCAGATTTTCTTATTCGATCAACAAGTTTCTGCCATCAATCATAGTCCTCATTCAGAATTATTGCAAGCAATAACTATCTTGATTTGGTATTCCAGTAGCTACAGTCTAGTATTATTTCCATTCTGAATGCAATAATATAAAAGACATTCTAATTATTTTGTAAGCTATAAGTCATTTTTAACCCACAACATGCTTATAATATACATATTACAGAATGTTTAAAATTGCAGTTGTTGCAATCTGTATGCTGTTTGCCACCATCAATGTAAAATCTTTCTCCACCCACAGCTAGCTGGCATACTGTATACGCTTTTGTAATGATCCAATAAACTCGTGCTTGAAGAATGTTAACTCTGCATGCCACAAAGCATATCGTAGCTGCTAGTATTCAGGTCAAGATTTCGTAACGTGCATAGGCAGCGCAAACGGATTACAGGAACAAGCTGTTTTTATGTGTTTAAACTAAGACTGCCAGCCTCCTATGTCAAACCCAGAAAATAAAACAAACAAGCCAAGCGAATCTAACAAAGAAAAGAGATGAAAAGCCAACAAATGATACCATACCCTATTTAGCAAATATAGATCTATGAATGTAATGTTTTTGACTGAAATGAAAATAGTGATTTATAATCGAATGTAAGTATTGACGTATACAGGAATAGAAGTAGTGATATGCTAAAACAAATTAATGATGTATACTCAAAAAAAATGTGTGATGTATACTTAATAGCTCCTTAATTATCTGAGCAGTCCCAAAAATACAAAGAAAAGTTTGTTTTCATATCTAGAAATACGATAATACTAAGCACGTTCAGATCACTAAAAATATCAATTCTATTTGTTGGCTGCCGTCCTAGGCCTATTCATTCCTCCAGCTCTAAAAATCCTCTTCGAAGGCACATGCAGGCATTGCTCCGATGATGGTTTCTGGTTGCTGCTGCTTCTCCTAGGCGAAACAGAAGGCGTCCGTTCCATAATCTACCTACAAGACGGTCTTGGATTTTTCAGCTCTTATCTCTTCGCTTCATTATACTTAAATATAGAAGTCTACCTTTAAACTGATTTTTTGCGATGCCTATTATCTTATTCCTATTTTTTCTACGATTTCATCAAACTTTTGATATGTTCTCTCAATATTTTGTCGTTGAGTTCAACTGCTTCAAGAAAAGAGCTGGACTAGCTGCCATAGTGCTAGACAGCCCCCATAAAATTCTTGTACTTTTATATGCTGCTTTATCCAATCTTAGCCCTATACCATATTTTTTCAAGCCCCTTTTAACTGCTCAACACCGCCACTATGCCTGCATACTCTTCCTTTGAAATATTTTCCAAATAGTGCCTATATGAATCAAACCTGATCTTGTTCAATCTCTTCCTGATTTCGCCATGGCTATACAAAAACTATTCTAGTCTGGCCTCAACATACTTTTTATCTCCCGCCAGTCTCCTCATGACCGATTCAGCCAGGGATATGATTTGTTGGTGCTTGCTGTTGATGAGGGTGGGTTTGTGCTGATGGGCATTGAGAAAGCTATATTGCTTGTTGATGATGTCAGTTTCCATTTACAGTTTGCTAAGATAGTTATTCTGCTGCATGCAATCACTTTTGCCGTAGAGGGTGTGGTGTTGGACCTAGCATTGGCAACAAAGACGTAGGGGACAGGGACAGTCAGGAATCATGCAGACGTGGGTATGAGGAAGATTGTGAATTATGCAGAGGGGTTTGTCGAACGAAACCTGCATTTGATTAAAATAGCAATAGAGTTGTAAAAGTATACTAATACGATTTTGTAAACAAAAAGTATTGTATTAAATTATCGTAAAAAGGAATATTAGTTAATCGATAGCAACTAATTTAAAAGAAAGCCTATAAAATATAAACTACTATATCGAGGTGACTATTTTTCAATAGTCTTACAGCATTCCGTCACTAACCTCTTCATCTTGGTCATTTTCTTACTCTCTCTGTGCCGTTTATGCCGGTTTGCCCCTTAGCCATTCTCCCACATACACTTACTGCCTCCTGTCTTTATACACACCCAGGCCCTCTCTTTTATTCCTCACAAACTCGCCATAGTATACGTATTTTTTTGGCAGCCATTCCAGCCCCACTCCGTGCTTGAACCCTTCATCTAAATACTCACTTTGCCATCCTCCTAAATACCTTTTGCCTTCATAAGACCAAATCAAAGCAATATTCCTGCTTATGATAGTGACGCAGTTAGTATATCGCTTGATAATAAGATTCTAGTGCGGTAGTCGCAGCTACAGGAATACCTGCTGGGCTGTCTAGTAAAGCTAGGATTTAGGTTGAGATGGGTATATTATTTACTAAGTAAATAGTTTTGGAATTTTAACAGTCAAACGGTAGTGAGGAGTTCTTTTTATTTTATTTTTTAGATCACGTAAGTGGGACAACGAAGTGCGATAAGATACTATGAACTAAGGCCCTCTTCGCTAATAAACAGTAGGCTACTTTCTGAACTATTCTACCATCTATTAGTTAGATTCCTAAGACTCACTTGCTTAAGGCTAGACTTGTGAAATTTGTGGTTCTTTTGGCTTGCGATGGGTTCTTGTAAGTTGGTTGACTTATTCCTTAAGTTTTTATACTATATTGTGAGGCTTAAACTTGGGCAGGCTAGGTGGAACTTCTTCCTTATTTCTGAGCGACATCAGCACACTATTGACTTGCCCCATCTGACTTCTACTGCCCTGCTGTCTTCTTCTGAACGAGTTGTACAAATCATGCGCCCTCCAGGATCCTTCAGCATCATTGAGCTGTGTCTTGCTGACTGCTGGTAACTCTCCCACACTCGACTGCTTCATTCTGCTTTCTTTGAACTTTTCGATCACATCTTTCTGCGAAGATACCCATTGTTTTGCGGCTAGGTCAGTGGCAGACTTGAACAGAATGATCGAGTTGAGTGCTTTGTTGGTTTATTGATTGGCATTGGGATGCATCTATATCTTTACCTTACCCTAGAGTGGCAAAGGACGCTGTTGGGAGTCGAGTTGGCGCTTGATGGTGCCTGGACTGGAAGACTCTTCGATTGGCTGGCTGCTCTCCTAAGGAATCTCTGTGGTGTTGTGGATACTGTAGCGTGGCTTTTTGAGCAGATCCTGGTCGAGTTTGGGTATTTTAGCCGATTCATGATACATGAGTGGAGAATCTTCCTGGAGCTGTTTGTCTCCTACTACAAAGTTTTCAGGGTTGCTACTGTCCCCTAGTCTTTCTGTGCCCTCCACTGCCTAATTATTGGTTTTTTCGAGTTGTTCTAGGGTTTTGATGATCTCCAGTTGGGTGTTGGCCCGCTCGTTATAACTATATTTCTGTGTGGGTTTCGACTGCTGAGTAGTGGGTTGGGCGAAATCTTTAGGGTACTTGATGTATTTTCTTCTTATGGGCGATTAGAGCATGATTCGGAAGCAGGAGTTATTATAAGTTAAATTTATTAATTCAAGCAATCAAACATCAAAAGAATAGCCCAAAAATATATTCGCTAAGTAAGCTATTATTTTAATCCTTCATTTTTTTATTGCCTATGTATAGTTTGAGTCTAGCTGTTATCAATGCAAGTGGACTATAATAATAATAGGAAATGATGAGTGTTAATGAATAGTTCTACCACTAAATCAAAAGAAAATGGAACTCCATCTATCCTATCTACTTTGACTCCAACAAAACAGTAGCTCAAGGTCATATTTCCCTTACTCAGGTCGCAAACTGCCCAAATAACAATGCGTGGAATCTCCCACTCTCGATGATTTGGTGCGAGCTGTTACACTCTGCCAGCTGAGACACGTGATTTAGCCTCGCAAGTGCTACTCTAGGGACTACTTTGAAATGGGCAGACTCAAAATATAACTTCTGAAGGAAAATGGACAGCCGCAAGTTGTGAGCATAAAAACACGTATTTATAGTTATATGCAGGCAAATAGCTGATGAAGAGGGTAGCTTAGAACCTGAGGAAACTAAAGGCTAAATGATTGTGTTTAAAGTTGGCTTTTTCAATCTATTCTAGATTATTTTATGTACGTTGATAAAAGATCTTTACGCAAAAGATTGTCTTATGTATAAATAAAGGATTGATTAGCTGTAAAAATGATTTAGTATATAAGATAGATGGTTTGATGTGTAGTTATTAAAACATTATGGCTTATGTTAGTACGTGGGGCCTAATGGTGGTAATATATTTCATAAAATCTAATAATTTAAATAATGGCAGGGATATCTGCGATTTACATTCTAGATAAAAAGGGTAGAGTACTCATCTCACGACACTTCCGCCCTGACCTACCCACCAACATCTACGACATTTTCAACAAAAAAATACTATAGTACGACGAGTACACCCTCAAGTACCCCTCCTCCCATCTAGACCAATCATCAAGGACAAGGACAACCATCTCTTCTACTTCCACAAACACAACGATCTCAACATCGTCGCCATCTCCAAAAAGAACAACAACGCCATCATGGTTTTCACCTTCCTCATCACCCTCGTCAAAGTGCTCTAAAGCTACTTCAAGGACCTCCAGGAAGAGTCTATCAGAGACAACTTCGTGGTCATCTACGAATTGCTTGATGAAATGATGGACAACGGATACCCGCAAACTACTTAAATAAAATTGCTTAAGGGCTTCATCAAGTCCGAATCGTACGAACTGTCCAATCCATTCGAGAAGAAATCAACTATGGCTAACTCTATCGATTCTGCTAGACAAATATCTAACGTAGTGTCCTGGAGACAGTAGGGCATTAAGTACTCTAAGAATGAGTTCTTCCTGGATGTGGTCGAAAAACTCACTATGCTGATTGGCAACGACAATAACATCATCAAGAGCGAAATTATTGGAGTAGTCAATGCTGACTGCCAACTCTCAGGCATGCCTGATCTCAAACTTGGACTTAACGACAAAGCGTACTACTAAGCTCAGGGACGAACCTCCAAGACAAAAGCCATCGAATTCAACGACATAAAGTTCCACCAGTGCGTGAGACTCGGCAGGTTCTAGAACGAGCGCATGGTCACCTTCATTCCTCCCGATGGCAAGTTCTAGCTCATGAGCTATAGACTGGAGATCAAAGTCAAACCACTGTTTTCAGTCGATGTGGGTGTGGAGACTCCTTCCAACACGAGAATTCGATTTATCGTAAGGGTCAAAAGCAACTACAAGTAGAAGAGTATAGCCAACAACGTAGACATTTTTGTGCCTATTCCTGAGGACGTGGAGAGTCCATCGTTTAATGTGCCGACCGGACAGGCAGTATACGTGCCTGAGAAGAACGCACTTAAGTGGAGTTTAAAGCAGTTTGCGGGTCATAAGTAAGAATAAGTTGATATAGGGAATACGTGCTGAACTCTGAGTTTAAGTTGCCAACAATTGAGTCACCTAAGAGACATCTGTATAAGAAGCAGCCGATCAACATTCAGTTCTAAATTCCATTCTTTACTGTATCAGGATTCCAGGTTAGATACTTGAAGATTGTGGACAGAAGCGGCTACAAGGCAGCTCCTTGGGTGAAGTACTTGACAAAGAACGGAGATTACCAGATAAGAATGAACTGATCACATTGTAACTCCATCTATCCATTCATTATGATCTTTACTATTAATACTACTGCCTATATATCAACCTTGTATCGGTTATAGGAAATGTCTTTAAAAATATTCTGTTAGTTATCAAATGTAGGCTTCTAGTTTTATAGTCTTAAATACCTTACCTTCTGATTAATTTGGTTTTTGTTTCAATCTAGGCTAAATATTTGCTTCATAGTATTTTTAGTACTAAGTCTGTTGTGTTTGAGAGTGAGTTAGTGAATATAATTTACAATCAAGTTGATATGATCACCGGAGTGGCTGATTTTCTGTTCTAAAACTATCACCGCGCCATCTAGGGATAGTTCCTCTATGATGCTCTTAACTACAAGGGTGGCTAGGGAGTGGGCGTTAGCTACATCAACAAAGTCAATAACTACAATCGCAGATCCGTCGAAGCCAAGTAATAGTCAACCCATATAGATATGATTAGGCCTTCGAAAGCGTCAGAAATCCCACCTTCCTCGACTTTGTCAAATCTAATATACTCAGACTCGCCCTCAATCGTACACTAATCACCATATAGCATTTGACAGACTCGTGACTGCATATCAAGCCTACCCCTAGATGAGGGCTCGTTTCATTAATCCTGGTACTTTTAGTCACACTATGACTGAAATCATGAACGAGGGTGTTATTTTTGGTGCCTTCAAGGGATTCATTTTCAACCTCGCACAGTTCGGACTAGTGCTCTACCCTTCAGTCTACTTCGCCAACAAGAATGGCAGCCAAGACAAGTTCGTATCATTTGCAGCCACCTACTCTTTCCTCGATGCTCTGTTCTACCCACTCGACACTCTCAAAACCGTCCTCTATGCGGATGTCCAAAGCAAATACAGTAAAGCGTCCTTAAGATAGACATCAAAACAGTTTCTAACAGTTTGGGATTCCGACAACTCTATAACGGCATTATTTTCAAACTCATCTACAACATTCCTGTGCTTGGTGGTTATTACTGCACCACCCAAACTGGTTACTAAACCTAGTCATTGGCAGCCTGGGCATTGGCTGCATTGATGTATCCCCTCAACACACTCAAAGTACGTACTCAAATATCGGGTACTCCCCTTTCTTCATTATCAGGCAATGCCAAACCAGTTTTCCATGGAACATTTAGGGGAGCAGTTCCCTTTGTTCTGTTGAACGCAGGCCTTGGATACTCGTTAAGACCTCTGTTCAGTGCGGATAAATTGGCAAGTATAAGGTCAGACGTAGAGGCATAGAAGAAGAGTAGAGGTTTCGATATCTGATCGTATAAAAAATAGACTTAGCTCATTCAACATTATATCAATAACATACATACCTCATAATTGAATGATAATTGAGGATTTATTATGCCTCCACAACTATATACATGATATTGAAATAGAAAGATTCAGAAAAATCCATAATTAAATAAAAAAGCAATAAGTTAAAGGTTTAAATTATACTATATAACAATGGATGGATTATATCATCTCTTTTTCTTTTTTCTATCCCTCCTGTCTCTCTTCTTTTTCTTAGGCTAGGCAGCTGCGTCTTGCTAATCTGCAGCATCTGCTGGATCAGTCTACTGCTGATAGAAATGTTGCTTCATGAACAGGTACTGGCTTTGATACATAGACATGGCTTTCAGTTTTTACTACATAACACAACAATTACTAAGGTGGATATCTTATATGTCTGGTGGGGCTCCTCTTAGTCATGCTCCATCCTCACAACTTTCGGCTACATATGCTGTCCCAACTATCTCTATGGATGGATTTTTATATCAGATGGATCCTGCATCTAATCCTCCATAGGCATGATATTTTAATTATCGGCTTCGTCCTACTCGATCTAATTGTCCTCATCTTACTTTTCCTACTCATCTATCTCTTTCTACTATTATTCGTTTTCTTATTACTACTCCTACTCCTCACTGATCTCCTGTTAATACTACTCCAATATTTAGGCATTTTCTAGCATCTTCATGCCATACCTAAACAGGGGAGGAAGCATCTATGTCTACAGCTACTACTGTTCCTACTACCTTCCATCCCTGTTCTCTTTCTCCGCCACCTGAAGCATCTCCCGATCCTCAGCATCTTCCACCTCAGCCAAATCAGCCTACCTATCCTGATCGTAATCAATAGCCCCCTCCAACAATCCCTTCAAACTTACCTTCTAGAAGTAAGAAGTATCAAACATCCCCTACTCGGTTACTAGTGATTACAGCTTCCTCTTCTGAATACTTTTCATCAGTATGTTTTACTCAATGCTGAACTAGGTGATGAGTCGGTAAATGGTTACGTTTCTGGTCTGACCAATACGGTGGCAGCGATCTTGGGCTTGCTTGTCCATAGCTGGGTTCCAGTCAGTGTCGTAGAAAATAACGTTGCTGGCCCCAGTAAGATTGAGCCCTATTCCCCCTGAACGAGTGCTACTGATGAAACACAGCACCTTCGGATCACTATTGAATCGTTCTACTATCGTCTGTCGCATTTAAGTCTTGGTGTTACCGTCTAGTCTGACATAGTTGAACTTGAACATGTTTAGTATCTTCTCGAAAATGTCAAGCATTTTGGTCATCTGAGTAAAAATGAGCACCTTCTGACCTCGATACTTTATCGATTTGAGCAGAAATACCATTTTGATCAGTTTGCCGCTGTCATACAAGATGATGTTTTTGTTGGGAAAGTGCAACAAGAATCTCGATCTTATCGACTACAGCTCACTTGGAATCATATCTTTGATTTTGTTGCGCAGGTACTCAAGTCTATTGGTCTAAGACTGCACTTACGAGTTCATGGGGAAAGTCGCCAGATGCGCAGGCCTAGCCATTACCTTAGGCACCACAAACAAGTACTTATCGAACACGCTCTAGAACTACTTGGCGCGTTCTGTAATCGTTTTGCTAAGGTAGAAAGGCACACGTTCCTAGTTGAGTAAGTTGAGAGACTGTAGATCGAAGTTGTATACTCTGAACTATTTGCGTTTAGAGCGTTCATAGTTAATCCTGGCGAAGAAGAGTCGATCGGCATACTTGTGTTGGTAGTACTGCTGATTATCAGGTGAGGTGTCTAATTTATTATAGGAGCGCAGGATATCCTAGGCTATTTATTGGAAATTGGCCCTGAAGTTATCAACAAAGTCCTTAAGTACATGGATCTTGTAGGTCTAGAAATGGCTTTTGAGGAACATATGATGGGCAATTACGATGGTTAGAGGCACCCAGTTGAGAGGTGATTACTCGATTCGGGGTTGGAAGAGATCAGGGTGGTTGCATATTTTTTTAAGACCCATCAGCACGTTCATCATACCTGTAGACTCGCTATTCTTCTGCTTGCGGTTCTAGTGCCAGATCACCTAGTCGTATAAATATTTCTGTCTGCGACTCATGCTGCATCTGATTATCGATTCAGTCTTTTTAGGTAATTGGGTCTAAACATCTTTTTTGAGTCTTCTTAGGAAGAAAGGTCGAAGGACAGTATGCAATTTTTTGAGTATTTCTTGACTGATAGGGAAATTCTTCTACAAGGCCTACTGGAAGGGTATGTTAAACCACTAGTTGAAATCATCAAAAGAGTTGAATATCTTGGGCATAAGGAAATGCAACAAAGACCACAGCTCAGTAAGATCGTTTTGCAGAGGAGTGCCTGTAAGAAGAAGACGATTATGGGTTTTGAAGTTGAGAAGAATCTGCCATCGTTGGGACTTGAAGTTTTTTATGTTTTGGGCCTCGTCGAGAATCATGTAATACCAGCGTTTTCTACGGAAAATAGGATGGTCGGTGACTGCTATTTTGTAACTGGTAATGCATATATGGAAGCTGTTGAGTTTAGACCACCCTTTTCTCTTTTGTTTGCGCTACTTAGTTGATCCAAAGTAAGTCATTATTTTGAAGGCAGGGCACCAGCGCTTAAACTATATTTCCCAGTTCATGAGAATAGTAGTCGGTACGATTACTAAATGCGGGCCCCAGATTCCCTGTTAAATGGCTAGATGTGCCAGCAAAGCAATAGTTTGTATAGTCTTTCCCAGACCCATCTAGTCAGCTAGAATGCAGTTCATGCGTCTATTATGCAGGGTTGACATCCAGTACACTCCCAACAACTGGTACTCTCTGAGTGGAAATTTTATAAGCAACGATGGCCTGATAGCATTGTCTTCATGGAGGCCGATATACTTGGCTTGGGGTTTAGTAACAACATCAATCACAACTGGCACTCGAGAAGTCTGTGAGACTTGCACATTCTATAGCGAAATTTCCTTGTATCCTTCAAGTATTTTTGTTATTTTTTGTGAAGCATCAAACTGCTTAGCGACTAGATCCTCAAGTTTTTTCATTTTAGTCTCGCGCTACATCTTTTTCTTATCCTGTTGAAGAATCACTTTTCTCACTTTGATAGCGCTGCCCCAGAACTACCGTTTGACATGTCTAACTATATCTAAAGATTGACGACGAATCTTTTTCTACTACTAGCGCACTCGTTGCTACTTTATTTGCTACAGACGATTGAAAGTGCTCTGAGCGAATTTAACTATCTTTTTCTTCAGCTTAATCCGCTACTAACGCTCAGCTGCAAAATCCTTACCTGCTTACTCGACCTGTTTAAGTAAGTAACCCCATTTGGATATAGATTTTGGTTCCTAGATCTGTGGTATCCTCCTACCAAACTGCGAGTAGACCTATTCCAATTCTTTCTCATACTTGAGTTTTAGACTTTAATGCTACATGTGCTGGTCAGGGTTGAATATTTTGAGCTAGACTTTGGTTTTTGTATTAGTATAGACGTAGTCGATGTACTATATCTCTACTCCCTCTTTCTACTCTCTCTTTTTTTTGACCTATTCCTTTTTAGATCTTCCTCGCTTTTAGGCCTTCCCTAGTTTTGATTTAGATTTGCGCTTTTTGAAATCGCCTTTTTTGCCTCGAGCAGCTCCGTAAAAGAATTAATCATCCTCGTCTTCATCTGACACTTGTTCTTATTGCTATTCTTCGGAATCATCGTTGTCCTATTACTATTTTTCAAATGCATCATAGCAGTAGATTTCTTCTCGATTACGCTTGGGGTTGATTCTGCGATTTCTTTCGTTTGTAGGGTTGGCTTGGACTACGGGGATGGGCTGCATGTGCTGTGTAAATAATATGGATTAATCGCGCTAAAAGATTTAGATAAAAAGATTCATTAAGTGATAAATACATAATGATAAAATGAGTCATAATTGTATGACGATATAAGGATCTAAGTAAAATCGCACAAATATCACTCACCTTATTTTTTCTACTTTTCCTTATCAGCCAATCCCAGGGTGCTGCGGTACTCTTTGATCAAAAATCTAAGCATTTTATTGAACTTGCGCTGCTACTCGTCCTCGGATGAGTCTTTAGTTCGTTGTGATGCCCAGACTAGTGTCCTGGTGACTTAGGTTGAGATCAGCATTTCTTTATCTAGCTTCATGTTCCTGAGGTCGTAAAGGTTTTTCATGCTTTTCATGAAGCCGTGCTTCTGATAGTTCTTTATTTGGCGTCTCACCGCCAATACTTCCCAAGGATTGACCGCCTTGACTTTTTCACTCATTTAATATTATACACCCAACTTTATGACTTTGATTTAAATATGCAACATACGAATTGTTGATCTAATATTCTTTACAGCTTTTCAATTCGAAATAAATAATGTCGTCTATGAGTTAATCGAAAATTATGATCTATACAAGAATTATTTGAACCAAACCTAAGATCTTAAGAGCAGCACAGGATGATTAAAATGTAAGAATATAGGTATCAAATAGTGGCAATATGGGGTAGTGATGGAAGGACTGAGTTTAATTTAGGACTTAATAATTAAAATATTTATTATTTTAACAAATATTAATGACCAGAGGACCCAAGAAACATCTCAAGAAGATCAACACTCCCCGCTCATGGCTGCTCCCCAAAATCGGAGGCATCTATGCCACACGACCCAGCCAGGGCCCCCACAGACTCAGAGAGTGCCTTCCTCTCCAGATCATACTCAGGTACACTAGCTGCCATACAGATACAGACTCAAGCTCGCCCTCAACGCCAGATAATCGAACATCATCGTGATGGACAAGGAAGCAGGTGTCAAGGTGGATAACAAAATTAGAAGAGACTTCAAGTACCCCGTCGGAGTCATGGATGTGCTCAGTATCGTCAAGACCGGCGAAAACTACAGACTGCTATACGACGTTAAAGGAAGAATCACCCTCCACAAAATCAAGGATAACGAAGCCAGATTCAAGTTGCTGAAGGTCAAGGCCAAAGCCGTTGGACCCAACAAGATCCCATACATCGTCACCCACGATTCCAGAACCATCAGATTCCCCAATCCCGATATTGTTGAGGGCGACACCGTCAAATTTGACCTCGAAAAGAACCAGATTGTCGAGTGGTTCAAGAACGAACCTGGACACCTTGCTTACATCACTGGTGGAAACAACATCGGCCGAAAGGGACAGATTCAGTATGTCGAGAAGCACTTGGGAGGTTTCGACATCGTGCATTTGCGTGACGAGAACGGCAAGACCTTCGCTACTCGTAAGCTCAACGTGTTTATTATTGGCAACAAAAAGTCAGAAATCACTCTTCCTGAGGGCGACGGACAATACCTCAGCATTCTCGAGGAGAAAGCTGCCAGAGAAGACAAAAAGAGAAAGCCTTCCAAGTGATAACATGACTATAGATCATCAATTTATTTTATTATTTATAATCTGTCTATAATAATCGAAAGAACATCACAGTACATACTAGGACTATATGGCATATAAAAATAGAACAATCGATATCTTTAATATCATGCAACTGCATTCACCTTGCTTCCATACATCACCTTAGTAATTTCTCAAAAAGCCTGCTCCTCTTCTCCATTTCTTCTGAGAGTTTTCCAGTTTTATTTGGGTTCTTTTTTAATACATTTGTGCGTTTCATGACCAGCTTTTTGTTTTACAGAAACTATTAGTGTTAGGCTAAATTTACCTCTTGAATATACAATTGCAACTATTAAAAGCTTTATATAAGCTATGCCACATGATTTATAATTTTAAACCTACACTAGTGGATTTTAAATATTTTCAAATCTTAAGCACAATCTGTATTTTTTAAGAACAGTAGCGTAATAGTATTATGTAGATTACAATTTATGTATAATTAACTAATAAAAATAAAGTAAAAAGAGTAATGTCGATCACAATCAATTTTTAATCCAACAATCACAATATTACAAGCTAGCCCTTCAAGCTGTTCCAACTTTCTTACCAAAGCATCGATGAACTACCAACCAAGCTGTAGCAAACGTAGAAACAAATAAACTAGTACCTGAGTGAATTGATAACTAAACAGACATAAATTTAAGTCAATAATTTAGATAGTGAGGGCCGTAAGGGAGCCAAGAAAATTAAATAGAATGAGTAGGCCCAAGAATGATAGCTACTTAGTACCAATCAATGCTTAATCACATATAATATACATTCATGCCTTATTTTTAAAAACAATTTATAAATTAATCACTAATTTCACTAACAGTCATATTTTTAATCATAGAATGTCACTGCTAATCATATTGTTTATGAATTCCAAATCACTTTCTAGCATCACTATGTCTAGTCTTTTCTACATATTCTTACTTGATTTCAGCAAGCCATTTACTCTTATTTTCTTCATCATGAAACGGATTGTATTATTATTACTAATAAGTCTATTTACTAATCCTAAAGTTTGTGCTTACTGGTTTGCCTTTTGAGATTCTTTTTTCCTTGTTTTGAGATTTACTTTTTTATTTTTGCCGATCTTTCTCACTTAGCTCTTCTTGATGCTTTTATTTCTCAAAATACTCTTACTGCTTGAAGAGTTCAATATTTATTGTATTTTTCTTCCTCTATTGAATCAGAGTGCTTATTTTTGTGAACAGGTGTAAGCTGAATTCGTGCATGTCCCTAAACATATTCTCAGTCCACGGCAGCTGCTTTCGCCTTATCCTCTCGTCAAACACTTTGTAACCGCGCTTGGGCTCACTGGTAACTAAGCCTAGGGCTACCTGTATGCATTCCTCCACCTATTTTATCCTTCTTAAATTCTATACTCTCTTTAGCTCCAAAACCTAGATGACCATTTTCTAATAGTTGCGCCTTACTTATGCCCTTGAAAAAAATTAAATCTGCTTTTCCAGGTTGAAGGTCTACTTGTCTGTGTAAGGTTTGAAGCCGAGGCGGTGAGAAAGAGCCCTTACTATGAATTTAACCTTCTCCTAGGATTTCATACGGCTGGGCAAACGACTACCCTCGGTGAATCGCTTAACCACCATTCGACTCTGCAAGTGATCAAACATCTCCACAGCTAGTCTGGGTGGCCTGGGTAGTGTGCTGAGCCTGAGTTTAGAAAGAGCAGAGTAGTTAAAGTGAAAAATATAGGGTAGAGCCCGGTAGTCCATCTCAAGCATCTCAACCTACATGTTAGCTGTTCTTGAAATTCTGATATGTCCAAGCTACACGTCCTAGTAGTGGCAGTTTGGAAATCTAGTGCACTATTAATGCTAGTTATCAGGCCCTAAGCACTACTAGTATTGATCTCTAGATTCATGGCACTACTATTGCTAGTTCAAAGGCCTTGAGGCTGAAAGATTGCGCACTTATAACTGGCTAAGGTAAAAGTTTATCTTCGAACTGATTTAGTTTTCCTCCTTCTTCTTCATGTTTTATGGGTTGATTTCAAGTATACAGCTATGATTGTCAAATAGCCTGAGGGAAAAACTTATAGAAATAGTTACAATATGATTACGTGAAAATCGCAGCAAAAAATAATCAGTATTCAATAAATGTCAAACAATAAATCTAAACAAATAAATTTTTAGCTTAATATTTTCATTACACAGAAGAATATGTTTTGTTGATTGGTACCATAATGATTTAGTTAATGACATTAATGAGGAAACTGATTTAAATATATATATAGTAGATTCATGATGCACTGCGTCAAACAATTTATTATTTTTATTGCAATAAATCTAATCAAGCTCATTACATAATCAATAATATATATCACGTGCACTCATATTTGTCTGCCTGTGGCTGTTTGTAGGACTAAGAACCCACAAGGACGTCGGCCTACTTAATATATACCATACTGATTAGATAACAGCTGATTTTGCCCCAAAAACCCTATCCCACTGCTCACATAAATCATATACGATCACCAATAGTCTCAAAAATAACAAGAAACATACATCCAGATTTAAGCAGATGAACGAGCTACTCTGTTTCTCTAAGAAAAAAATCACAAGATCCAGAAAGATTAAAATCATGATCCCAACTCTACATAAAAAAACAGAGAAATAGAAAGATGAGAAGTTTGCCTTACCTAAATGGAATCCTTGGAAGTATCTATTTTTTAGACCTTACTCGAATGCACAAACCAAAAGCATCGATTCTGAGAGATGAAAACAATAGATAAATTATGAGAGAACAGTCTTGAAACAGCTATCATGTTTGAAAAGTAAGCCTACCAAAAGAATGTACAAAAAACCATTTAGAAACAATCAGAACCTATCTGAAATACTAATACAGCAATCATCAAACATCAAAAAACAGCAAAATGTTTAAAGGTTATATTGTAAATAGGCAGATAATGATAAAAAGTAGTTAAAAAAACAGTAGAGTGCTCAAATAATAGACTTTGCTGCTAAAAAGAGCAACAAAAATAAGTAGCGATGTCTTGCAGGCAAACCAAATACTAAAAGCAATCGCCTGATAACGACTTACCCTATTCGACTTCCAAATGATCAGCAGGAATGAAGAAATTTTTAAATCAGGAATCAAGAAAACTCTTAATATAGCTTGCAATCCACACGCACGAGTATGAATGGTATAAGTGGATAGAAGAAGGGCATGGTTAGAATGCAGTAATACAGGAGCGGCTCATTTTCGATTTAGTAACTAAAGAGAAGAAACAGAGGCGACAGGCAGATGAATTCTTCATCTAGGGAAAGTTATAAAATTTTCTATCTATTTTTAAATCAGATATATAAGATTAAGTATACTGTATTATATAGTGTTAAATATTGCTTTACATTTGCTGTGTTTAGGCTATTGCGAATCAGTCATTCAGAGGTCAGAAACTCATAGAAACGATTCTGTAGGGTCTACTTCTTCTATTTCTCAGGACTCAAATCCATCTGCAAGCGGGTTCGTTTGTAGTGACTCATAACTTACATCTCCTTAGGACTCAGACTCAGTGCCTAGCAGAGAGTATTAAAGGCTCCCACCTTCGTTTCGTAACTGCTACTGGCCTGGAAATACTTCAAGAACAGCATCTTCAGAGGCACTATGCTGCTCTCCCGAAGACCCACTTCGATTGGTGCTACCCTCTATGCTAGCACTACACTGCTTCTGCCCTGATTCAGTTCGCCTATTGATGCCTGAAGTACCTGAAGCTGGGTCTCGAGACGAGTGTTTGTAAATGTTAATTAGTTCACCTGCAAGCGTTCCTGTTCTGCTTCCTTCTCTTTTTCCTCAGCGAGTGATTGGTAGGTCTGTATTCCCTCCTCGAGATCAGTCATGGTGCTTTTGAGAGACTGAATAGTTGCAAAGCACTTTTTAATTTCCTCATCCTTGAGAGTCATTTTTATCTGAACATCCTGCAGCGAACTATTCATCGACTA
>Ga0169931_10007309_pt1 | contig 16396 bp, 34 predicted proteins | sample Kivu_15m_20L_FD_129675 | JGI IMG/M metagenome (GOLD analysis project Ga0169931, IMG submission 129675) | Freshwater microbial communities from Lake Kivu, Western Province, Rwanda to study Microbial Dark Matter (Phase II) - Kivu_15m_20L... | ecosystem: Environmental > Aquatic > Freshwater > Lake...
AAAAATTATGTGCGACAAAAAGCTTATAGATCTTTAGAAGGTGGTGACATATCAAGTATTCTTCGGCTTCAAAGAATTGAAGATGAAATTTGGGCTTCTTCTTCTGTTTCTTCAAAAGAAGTTTATATGAAAACAGCTCAATTTCTCACTCAAAATGTTCCTTTGACTTTTAAAGACGCTACTTACGATTATTTTAAATTGTGTGTTATATTTGCTAATATAAATTGGCGAATTAGAGAAACTAAAAAATTGCCAGAAGAAAAAGAATATTCTTCTTATTTTGAAATAAATTATTATGGTAATTTTTTAGATGCTTTTCGCCCAACTCTTAGTAAAAAAAGAGATGAAGTTGCATATTCTGGTGATTCTACTTCTATTTTTCGAAGTAATATTCTTCCTTTTGATAAAGATGATCAATTTGTTCAAATGAATTGGAATACCTATAAAGACCCAGATTACGCTATGCGAGTTATTCCAAGATTACATAGCAGGCGACCTGAAAGTAATCCAAGTACTTTTGGTTTTGTTTATCTTAAGCATCTTGTTGTTCTTAGACCTCCCGATAGCTGGGCTTCTCCTAAATTATTACAAAAAGCTGTAGATATTGTTTCTTATCAAGGTCACTTTAAACTTGGTAAAACTGAAGATGAAACATTTTCAATTCCCGAATTAGAATCATTTAGAACAATAGCTCATAAAAAAGAAATTAATTACAAATCTTTATTTATAACTTTTGCTTTTATTGCGTTTTGTTTTTGGTTTATTTCATCCCTTTTTCAAGGTTTACCCAATTATGACGACAACTGTAGTGATTACATTGCCGACTACTCAACAGGTTGGTCTTACCAGTGTGTTGTCCCCAACTACGAAAATTATTATTACGAAGAGCAAGAGCCATACCTAGGGTACGACGACGGTATTGACCAAGACTGCGACGACATTGGGTATGAGGTTTATGTTGGCGACTACGACCCCGACGGGCTAGACCGAGACGGTGATGGCTGGGGTTGTGAAAGTTATGGTGGGTAATTATTATGAGGAGGGCGTATGAGCGAAGCAGAACTGCTTAACGAATTGAACAAAGTTGTCCGTGACCGCTTTGGTGACAACGCCGTAGAAGCATTGATCGGGGTTTTATCTACTTTAATGAATGAAAAACAATTGAGAGTTTTAATAAAAAACTTAAAAAGTTAAGGAGGAGTCATGGAGGACAACTTAGAGACTTGTTGCGACTGCAACGAGAAGTATCCGTCAGACGATATTGGCTGGAGTCATTCACAAGAAGCACCGTTGTGTCGCTTGTGTGAAGAATCCGATATGCAGTACGCATCAACTTTGCGAATCATCACCTTGAACGATGTTCGCCTGTACTACATCGGCAAGCATATTCGCATGACGGAATACGGCGACGATTTGGCGTATGACCACACCATTGACCCTGAATGGATTTCGCACACTTGGGTTTCAACAGATGCTTGGCGAGGATACACCGAAACAAAACTAAAGGGGTGGGACATGGTGATGGATGGTTGGACAACCGGAGGTTGGGGTGATGAGATTGCAAGACGAAAACAGAAGTTCAATCAATGGTGCGAAGATTTGTGCGACATGAAAATAACAGTCCCATGTTCGGTGGCGTTGATTGCTGATCGCACGAGCAATGTGTTCAGTACTGCAATGACCGTTGCAGTTAAAACAGAAGATGTTGAATTGTTCAAAGAGTGGTTAGACTCCGACTACGAAGAATTGCAGGAGGCACTGAGATGACATTGTTTCAACTTAACCAACTTGGTGACGATTGGAAAAACGTAATAGTTTCTGAAGGAACTCTGCGCCCACAGGATTTGGTAAATAGTTTCTTTAAAGTTTTATACCAAACCAACACGAACTTTGCCCAAGATTTCTATAACACATGGGAAGACGTTTTTACACAAGGTTGTGAAAACTCAGACTCTGACGATGTGAACCAACTGCTTACAGAACTTTTTGACGCAATGGATGCCATCGCACCGATTGGTTGTTCTTTTGGAGCAACAGAGGATGATGGTGCGTGTTTTATGTTCATCAACCAAATTGAGGAGGATTAAATGACTGCTACGAATCTTGATTGGTTTTTTGCCCCAGTGGTTGAGAAACAAAACCCCGTTTGGCGAAGGTGGGCAAATTGCATAGATGTGCCTAAAGATGTGTTCATCATAAAGAAAGGTCAATCCACTCAACGAGCGTTATGGTTTTGCGAAACCTGCGTAGTCAAAAAGGCTTGCCTTGGGTACGCATTGGACAACAACTGCGTTGGTGTATGGGGAGGAACGACCCAAAAACAACGAGCAAGAATTAAACGACAACAGAGGTTGTCAAACACAAAATAGTTCTGTAATGTAAACACAAGGAGGTAACAAGATGGGAAGAAAAAATATATGGACAGTAGAGTTTGCAGGTGATTACTTTACTTTGCAAACAACCGTCTTCGCAAAAGAAGAAGAGCAGGCAATAGCAGTTGCAACAGAGTTGTTGAACGAGCACTACGGGTTTGACATGGAATCTATTTCAAACGAAACAAACAGTTACGAGGCATCGTAATGAGCGAAACAAAATATGTTGGCGCAAATTGTTGCGTTTACTACGCTGATGAATCACCTGACAAAGCATTCAATGTTTTTATCAAGTTTGGTGATTGGGTAGATGATGTTTACCTTACGGAAGAAGAGCGTCGCATTGACGAAAGTGTGTTTTTTTATTGCCAAGACATAAACGAGTTAGAACAAATATATGCTCAAGATATTGTTGAAGACTTTGTTATTGTGTCTTACGAGTTGGTGGAGGAAAAAGTATGAGAAGGGAAGTAGAGTGGGAAGACGAAAACACATACCTTGTGACTTTTCGGGGTACTGATGAACTTGCTAAGATCAGCAACATCTTTACGATAACTTTTGTTGCGACGACAACTCATGCAGAAGACGCTCGTTCACTTGCTTGGGATGACCTTCAAGAAGAGGTTGGTGATTTGGCAAAATACTTTGAGCATCATCGGACACTCATTAGAAAGAGGCACAAAATGTTAGTAAGAATGCGTTGTGATCTAGTAGCAGAAGGTTTAAAGATTCCAGCCAACAATAACGACAACTTTTATGATGCAGAAGAAGTTGCAGACATGGAGTTTGTTCATTGTGTCAATGAACTTGGCGAAAAGGATATTGATGGTGAGTACTATGCCATGAAAACAAAAGATGGCGAACTTGTCCACCTTTATTCCATTGATTTGGATTTTATCTAGTAGTCGGGTTGTCAAAGAAGAAATAGTCGTGTAATGTCATTACGAGGAGGAAACAAAATGGCAACAAAAACAAAGAAGCAGTTAGTAACACCGACAGAAGAAATACAAACACTGTTGAACAACGATGTGTGGTCAAACTGGTGCGTTCCAACAAACCTAACACCATTAAAATCTTACGCACTCGTAGTCACCTATTCCCGTAATCATCGCAGAGGCAATCATTGGGAAGCCAAACTGTACAAAGATGGCAAACCAGTCATGTTCGTTGAAAACGAAGGTGACGGTGGATGCAATCGCTATTACGGAATAAAAAAAGACGAGTTTCACAGCCCATTTGAAAAAGAGTTTGAGAAAGCAACCAGCCTTGCGTACCCTGATGAGAAACATATGTCATCAGCCAAAGACATGGCAGTTGCATTTTTAGATTTGGTATCGCTATGCCAAAAGTAATCATAAATGTAGAAGATGGCACGGTGTGCGATTTGAACACCAGCGTTGTCGTGGAATTAAATAACCTTGATGCCGATGGTCAGAAGTTATGGGATGAGTGGCTTGAAGGTGGCAACGATGGCACAGCATTAGAACTTGGCACTAAATATGGCGTTGGAATACAAACATTCACCGATAACGAGTTGAATTACGGAAACTGCATTGCTTTCAGCGGGAAGGCATTGCGTGAAGAAGTAGAAGCCCGATTAGCCAGTGGATACACCAACGACCCATACAAAATGGCTTCTAGATTCACAGACGAGCAGTTTGACCAACTGGGGCAATATATTTTGTCGTCAGATTACTTATGGAATGTGTTCAATGAGGAGTTAGAGTCAGGAATAGTAAATTATGTAAATGATGTTTTAGGAGGATGGGAAACGCAATGAAACAATTTATAGTTCACCAAACAATAGAGATTGCAATGTGTTATGTCATTGAAGCAGAAACGCTGGAAGAAGCACGAGACATAGACAACGAGGCTTATGACCGTAGTAAAATAATTGACATCCAAGTTTTGGACTGGGATCATCCTTGGGATGTTGAAGAAGCCGAAGCACCAGTTAAACCTGTGTCAGAAGATACATTGAAATACTGGAGCAACATATTGTGAGGATAATTATTAGAGACCATGTGCGCCACAACAGCGTGAGTTACAAGGTGCTGAATTATGCACTGTTTAAATCACGCATTGGCGACGGTACATTCTCTGTAAATGATTATCTTAATTTTTGTTTGAAAATGTACAAACCATCCGATGTGAAGCGAGCAGTTGTCTCGCTTATTCGGTATGGTCACTTACGCAAGTTAAAAACTGGTCGTTTGATGTTTGTTCAAACAAATGTGATTGCTAAATTGAACCATGCCTACACTGAAACACTGTGGAGTAAACAAAAAAACAAGGAGGAAGAAAATGCAAGTTGTTAATATAGACAAAACAATGAATGAGGTGACAGTGGGAACAGTTGTTAATGACACTGCTGTTGTCATGCTGTGTAAAAAGAAGTTTGACAGGGTGGTTGGCGATTTCTTTGCAACATGGCTTGCATTGTGCTTTAACCCATCAAACCTGTTTCATCCGTATGTGGTTTGGAATGTCATTGCACGACCTGAAGGTTTCGTTGCAGAGAGTGGCGACTACCGAAAGACATTGACCGACGCACTTGATGCATACAAAGCAAGAGGTGGTGAAATCTCATGAGAAAAAAGAACACAGGCGACACCCACATCCAACTGATTAACTCACCCGTCGTTTACCACGAAGATTACGACAAGGTTGTAATCAAATGGTCATGGGAAGATGTTCAAACACTTCGCCCAAAACTATCCAAAGAGGAAAGTCTTGTAATGTTGGACACGATTGCAAAAAGCCTGCATGATCGTTCAGTAGAACTTGGTTGGGAAGTAATGGAAAGTCTCATATTGATGAATGAATATGAGGAGGAAGAAGAATGATTGTTGCGAAAGAAATAATTGCTCAAGGATTCTGCCCACACACAGATAACGGTGTGTGTACTGATTGTGCCAATGACCCATCACAGTTAAGTTATTCGTGGGGTGCTATGTCGCAACTAACTCACGCCACACAAACAGAGATATTCAACTGGTGTGGGTGCGAAGACGGTGAACGCCAATACGACGATTGCCCAGTTCGCCCATGATTGTTCGGTCACTGTTGGTTTGGCTCATCCTCCTGTACTGGGGTTTAGCCATTATGTTTAGAAAAAAGAAAGAGGGAAATTAATGGGATTGTTTTCATTGCTTGCAATGTTGGAAACAAGTGACGATATTGAAGAAACTGTCCGTTGGCATTTGTCTTCAAATTGTTACCCACCATTGCCTGAGGCATATGTTCCAATGTGTGTTGAGGCAATTCGTGCTTGCAAAATGCAATTTGACGAAAATGAAAAAATTATGCTGAAGTTGCCTGAAGGAATGTTTTACAAAGGTGACCAAACCGTGGTTGAGGCGTGGACTGTGATTGAAGCATTTCATTTAGAAGGTTTTTTAATGGAGGAAGATTATGCAGATGAAGACCAGTAAGACTTACGACGAGTTTCTTGAGATGGTCGCAAAGTACGACAATAAGTTAGGTTTACACACCGACACTGGCTGGAGGTATGGTCAAGTATTTTTTAATGTACTTACAAGTGTCCGACCTGATTTATCAGAAATGATTAGAGGAACAATGCATGACCCTTTTCACCACGACACGGTGAGTAAAGAGACTTACAACTACTTAGCGTCTAAGTGGTAAGACCGTGGTAACCCTTTACCCTCCTTCAGGGTTGCCCGAAAAGAAGCCTGTTTGCGAACGCTGTGCAGGGTTAGTAGCAAACAGGCTTTTTTATTAAAAAACTTTTGTAATGTCAGGTTGTGGTTTGCAACACGCACCCACTAATCTGTTGTCAAGGAGGAAATAATGGAACGACCAAACAAGTACGCACCGTTTTTTAATACGATGGGGTTCTCAAGTTCAGACTTTATGAAAGTCGCAATAAAGAGAACACTGCAACAAGCAATCAATGACGGTGAAGGAAAAGACGGAACTGCACTTGACATGGTGATCGGTGCGTGTTTTGCAGATGGTGCGATTTACACCGACGGTGAATGTTTAGACATAGTTGCACACATCGTGCAAGCATGGAATGAGATTGGTGATGAGGAGGAAGCATCATGATGGAGTTTTTCTACACATTGTCAAACGAAGACAAAGACTTGGCGATGCACGCAAAAGCATTAGAGTTACTTGATTTTTGGATTGACGAAAACATTCAAGAAATTGGTGACGAATTGCCCGACTTGGCAGAAGAAAACTTGTTGCGTGCGTTGGATAGCATGAAGGGGACAAACTTAATTGAAAAAGCAAAAGAGTTTTACGCTGAGTTAGACAAGGAGCGAAACGGTGTTTAACATTTTAATCATGCTTTCATTTTTAATAATCTTGCCCATGTTCGCATGGATTGGTTACGAGGTTGAAGCAATGCTTGAATGGAATGAATTAATCAAACAGGATGCAGAGAGGGAACGAAATGTCAAAAACACTAAATGAATTAATGAATGAGATTCAAGATGGATTGGGAATCTTGTTTGCATGGACACCAGTATCCGAGCAGTCGGTAACCATGTCACGGTATGCATTAGAAATAATGTTGGATTCAATCAAAGAAAAGAACACCGACTTATCCGAGGCGCATCCACCGGCGAGCGAAAAACAAAACTTGTTTGAAGCAGTCAAGCAACTGCGAAATGAATTGAACGAGTTAGAAACTCTTGTAATGTCGTTGCGAAGCGATGTCGCAAGGTTAGACTCAATTCAGAATCAACGACGAAAGAGGGAACAATGGGAAAGACACAATCCATACTTACAATGACCACTGCTGAAATCAGCGACGAGGAATTGGCACTGCTTACGCAATGGTGCAACGGTTATGTCATGGCGTTAGTCGGACATGATTCATTGAAAGACACATGGGATGAATGGTGTGCTTTTGATGAGAATTGGGATGTCAATTTTTATCGCACACACAGCAAACTAATCAAGGCGATTGCATACCGAATGATTAAAAGACACAAAGATGGAAATTGGGAACTGCAATCAAACAAATGGGTGACTGTAAATCGTTACGACGAACACGGAAAACCAAAACAATCAAAAACAGAAAGGGAATAAAATGACTACAAATAAAAGAACACAAAAAGAAATGGCAGAAGCACTAGTCCAAGAATTGCAAGGTGATTTTGACGAAGTATCAGAAATTACGGCGTTGGATATTTTGGACTTACTTGCTTGTGCAGGAATGTCGTTGAAAGAAGGAATGTCAGAAGCATCAACTGCGTATATCGCAGCGTTATCAGAATAACAACAAACACGGAAAACCGAAACGGAAACCAAAACAATGAATATCGCCAAAATAAAAGAAGCGTTGGCAGATGCCATTGAAGCAAAAGAACACGCTGAAGCAGACGGCACTTCCTCTTACAATTATTGGCAGGGTTATGAAGAAGGAATACTCATGGCACTGACTCATATTGAAGAAGAGGTTATACATTTGCCCGATTGAAGAAAAAGTTTTGTAATGGTCGGGTTGTTTGACGGTGACCTGACCATTACATTTAAGTAACCAAGAACACAAACAAGGAGGAAACGAAATGCCAAACTGGTGCAATCAAATCCTAACGGTGAAAGGCGATAGTGCCGAAGTGAATCGTTTGCAAAAAGAAACCGAGAAGGTGGATGACAAAGGTGAAAAGTTCATTTCATTCAATGATTTGATTCCATGCCCACAAGAACTGACTGACACAATAGAAGGTTCGTATGGTGATGAGTTAGAACAACTGAAATTGGAAGAGCAACAAAAAAAGAATCTTCTCACATATGGATACAGAACTTGGTACGACTGGGCGTGTGATGTTTGGGGAACAAAATGGGGTGCGTGCGATGTTTACCAGTTGTCAGAGTTCCAGTTCTCAGAATCAGTCCCCGACGACTCTTCTTTTGTAGACAATTCACAGATTGATTATTCGTTTCAGTCTGCATGGTCACCAGCAGACGGTTTACTTCGTGGAATGTCCATGTTGTTTCCGACACTCACATTCGGAGTTTGGTTCACTGAAGAATCCAACGCTTTTGCTGGATGGATTATTTACAAAAATGGTGAAACAGTTGCCGAACAGCAATACGACATAGAACCACCAACCGACGAGCAGTATCCCGATGAAAATGATTGGTACGAAGCGTACGAGGTTTGGCAAGACGAGTTCACAGGCTCATTGGCAACAGATTTATCTAACGCAATGCAAAATGTTTAAGAACTTCTGTAATGTCAGGTTGTTCGCAAGGCGATCTGACACTACATTTAACAACATGGCATTTTCACCAAACAAGGAGGAACAAAAAATGACCACGATAGAAAGCCCAATAATGAAACTGCACGACATGACTGAAGAGCAGTTTGTAAAAGTAATAACCGACATAATCGTCACGACGGTTGCAGAAGAAAAATGTGACGATGCAATAAACGAAATTGTCAGCGAATATATCTCTTCCCACGAAATCATGGATGCAGATGAAGTTGGACAAAAGATTGAATCTGAGATTGAGTCTGCGATTGAAGACATTGATTGGCAAGGCAAAGTTGATGATGCGATTGATTGGAACGAAAAAATAAACGAAGCGATTGATGAGAACGACGCATTTGACATAGAAGAAAGAGCACGAATGGCGTTGGACACAACAATCACCGAGTTGCGACGAGACATTCACGACTTGAAGGTGGAGTGCAATTCATTGCGAGAGCACAACAAGAAGTCGCTGGACATGGTGATGAGCCTGCTTGAACTCATCAGGGCAATCAACAACAAATAAGTCTTGTAATGTCCAAGAACAAGAAGACGAGGCTGGGGCAAACGCCCCAGCCTTTGTCTTTATTGGCTCAAATAATGTTTTTATTTGAGGTTGTGGTTCGTACACCCATCGGTTATGTTTATGGCTGTGGGAATAAGCCCACACTTACAGGAGGTAAAAATAATGTCCAAAGAGTCCAGCAAATGGCTCAACACAATGACCTTAATCGGCAATGTGTTGAAGCGAGGAAAAGCATGGCACTGGCGTGAGTCAGAGCAAGAAGGCGAATCAAATCACTACGACAACTTCGTGCCAGTTGAAGATGTTCGCAGAAGGTTGTTTGATTGGTCAGCAGTTGAGACTCCAGTGTTCATCAAAAACGAGAACGGAAACTTCGTTGAGATTGAAGACCGAAAAGCAGTCATGCACGACAAAACAAAAAAGGTGTTCGGAGTGTTTTCAAATCGCTTCAACATTCACCAGTACGACGATGCACTGCTCAAGAACCTTGAACAGATAATTGATTCAAACGAACTTGGCATTGACTCAGCAGGATTGTTGCAAGACGGTGGCAAGGCTTGGGTGCAAATCAGTGTGCCTGAGAATGTCACGACGGCAGATGGATTCACATTTCGCCCGACACTTCTTGCAAGCACTGCACACAACGGCTCACTCGCCACGACATACCGACGAGTGATGCAGGCTGTGGTCTGCGACAACACGCTTGAGATGGCGTTGAACGAGAGCACCAAGGCGATGTTCAAGATTCGTCACAAAGGCACTGCATCGTTCAGTGGTCGTATCACAGAAGTTCGTGATGCACTTGAAATCATCTATCAGACATCTGATGAGATGCTTGCAGAGTTGAATGCGCTCACAGCGTGGGCAGTCACCGACAATCAATTCACCGAACTGGTGAAGACGATGTATCCAATCGCTGTCGGTCTCGGCACGAATGACCAGCCATCAAAGAAAAGTGTGACCATGCAAACAACGAAGCGTGAAGCACTTGAGTCGTTGTGGCGAACAGACGAGCGTGTGTTGCCGTGGAAGAACTCGGCACTCGGTGTCGTGCAAGCGTTCACCACATACAACCAGCACATCGCAGGCACTGATGCGAAGCGTGTGGGTCGCAACTACAACAAGTTGGTGAACGGTCAGCAGGCAACCGAGGATGCACTCGTGCTTGACCGATTGCGAGAACTGACGCTGGTCTAATCCCCCCAACCAGCGTTCGGCTGAATCCCCATCAGGTAAAACTGGTGGGGATTTTGTCGTTTATGGAAAAGTTGTGTAATGTCCTGCTGAACTGATAACTTGTTGAATGACTCAAAGGAGGGTCAAATGACAACACACACTACACACAGAAACGCAATATCGGAAGACGAGTTTTACGAACTCATTGCCGACGACAACAATGCCGATATTGGAGGTAGAGGCTGGAATCACTACGACACTTTCATCGGCGTGATAGAAGAAGATACTAACGAACCTATTCAATGGCAGGTGGAAGCGCACGACATTAGGGGCATGAAAGCACGACGCAAAACACATAAAAGCATAATCCATGTCGTGATGACTAGAGAAGGTAATCCCACTTGGAAGTAACGAAATTGCAATAACAAATTAAATTACCAAATCCCCAGCATCACCCCCCGATGCTGGGGATTTTGGCGTTTATAGAAAAGTTGTGTAATGTCCTGCTGAGTTGATAACTTGATGAGTGATCCAAAGGAGGGTCAAATGGGAAAAAGATGGAAAGTGATATGGCTTGGCACTAATTACACCGATGAACCCAACAGTGGTTTCATTGGCGATGGTGTTTGGGGTGTTTATGACACTTTGGACACAGATAATAATTTTGCCATGGAAACATACACTAGAAAAGAAGATGCGATTGGGTTCGTGGATGACAATAATCGTTACCACGAAGAAATGGAGCGCATAGAAAAGTTTGAGCGTGAGCACCAAGACGACGACGGTATCTCTGACCGAGACAGGCGAGCAGATGAGTTGTACTATTCGGGTTACGGTGACCAAGTTGGACTTGACTCATTCGCATATGACAGTCGGGGCAACGACACGGGATTGCGAGAATCAGACTTCATCTAGACAGCAGAGTCCTAATCCCCAGCATCACCCCCCGATGCTGGGGATTTTGGCGTTTATGGAAGTGTTGTAATGTCCACAATTCCGGACATAAACTGGAGTCCTACTCTGAGGAGGGTAAACATGGAAAAATACATCAGCGAAAAACAGACCAAGTTTTTAATCAAACTTGTCACCGAGCGTGCCGAGATTCTCGGCATCAGTAATCCGACTGAACAATCGGTGATTGATTTCATCGGCAGTTGCAAATTGTTCACGACCAAAGATGCAAGTGAAATGATTGAAAAACTGTTGGCAGTGCCAGCACCGAAGACAGTCGTGGCACGAGATATTTCGCACACGGATTCCGTCGTGCAATCGGTGACACGAATCATCACAAACAAGTTCGGCAAAGAATGCTCACTGTGTGGCAACCATGTTGAAACTGGAAAAGGCATCGCAATTCTTGACGGGAAAGTTTGGCGAACATTTCATGAGAACGGCGAATGCCCCGATGCCAAAGAGGGTTCACCAATGCATTTGCAGGTTGAACAATTCGTGCAGGACAACTGCGTGGGCATGGGCGATGTGTACTTCGCATTGCCGAGTCACACTGGCAACAATGACTTGGACTTCTACGCACTCGTGCAATCACATCGCAAGACAGGCGTGGTGATGGTGCTTCGCCGTGTGCTCGGTGGTCGTGAACTTGAGTCATCGCCAGTCGTTAGCAAATCAGAAGCAGAGCGTGTGCTCAACACATTGCGTGCGATGTCCACCGAAGAATCGGATGAAGCGATGCAGGCGTTCGCACAGAATCTCGGCAGGTGCTGTCTGTGTGGCAGGACTCTCACCGATGAAGCATCTCGTGCTCGTGGCATGGGTGCTGATTGCGCTCAGAAGAATGCGCTGGAGTTGAGCCTGCAAGTGTTCTGAAAAGTCTTGTAATGTCCGTCAAAATCATCGGAAAATAAAGGTGGAAATGCATCCCGTCGGCACTAGGCTGGGGGGATGCATTTTCGCATAGTCCTGAAGGGGGATTCACATCATGAGTAATCAAATCAACGACCTGCAAAACTTCATCCAACAGCGTCAGCAATCTGCTGGCGCATCTGTAGTTGTGCCGACAGACATCGCACTGGTGGACACAGCGTTGCCACTGAGTGAGTACCAAGTTGAAGGTGCGAAGTTCGCACTTGAGAAGCGACGAGTGTTGATTGCCGACGAGATGGGTGTCGGCAAAACTCCACAAGCAATCGGCATCGTGCTCAGCGCAGTGACTGCTGGTCACTTGCCAATGCTCGTAGTCGTGCCACCATCCATGCGCTTGCAGTGGGTGCGTGAGTTCGCACGATTCGCCCCGACTCTCAAAGTTCATGTCATCACCACCAAAGACAGCGAAGTCGTCGGTGGCGAATGGCGTGAGCGCACAGTGATGAATAAAAAAGGCGAGTCCAAAATTGAGAAGTACATCCACGGTGGCACAGTCGTGCCATATCCAGTTGCCGATGTGTACCTCGCAGGCGACCTCAGCATCGCTGGTCATGCGGCTCAACTGAAGTCGGTGATCCGAGGCATCGTCGTGGATGAATGCCATCGCATGAAAAGCACCAAGCGCAGTCAGCGTGCTCGTGCAGTCGTGGACATCGCACGAGTGTTGCCAGCAGACGCAGTGCGTGTGGTCATGTCGGGAACACCTCTCATCAACCATCCACTGGATTTGATTCCGTCACTGCTCGTGCTCAATCGCATGGATGATTTCGCCACTAACGGCGTGGATGGCTTTGATTACTTCATGAATCGTTTTGCACCGAGGATTGACTCATGGGGTGCTCGTGGCGTTGCCCACACCGACGAACTACATGACATCCTCATAAACAAGTTCATGATTCGTCGGAAGCGAAGCGAAGTGCTCACGCTCCCGAACAAAGGTCGAATCTCACACTTCGTTGAAATCGCCCCAGCGATTGCCGAAAAGTACGAGGAGGCAGAAGCAGACCTGTTCGCATTCATTGAGGATGCCAAAGGCACGCCATCGGCAGAGCGTGCGATGAAGGCCGAGGCAATCTCACGCATCAACACGCTCCGAGAACTCGTCGGTCACGGCAAAATCCGTGGAGTCGTGGACTATGTGAAATCACTGCTGGATGAGAACGAGCAGGTCTTCATCACCTGCACGCACCGAGCAGTTGCCGAGGCGTATGTCAATCACCTCAGCAAAGTAAAAATGCCCTCTGGAAAGTTCTGTAATGTCGTTCGCATTGAAGGTGGCATGAACGATGTCGCCAAGATGAAGAGCGTGGATGCTTTCCAGTCGGGCGAGGCGAATGTGCTCGTGGGCAATGTCATCGCATCGGGAGTCGGCATCACTCTCACCAGTGGCAGGCATCATGTGAACGCCGAGATGTGCTGGACATCAGCAGACCTCATGCAGTGCGAAGACCGACTGGCTCGTCGTGGGCAGGAGCGTGAAGTTGTTTCGCACATCATGCTCGGATGCATTGACGGTGGAGTCACGATTGATGAACGACTCTTCCAAATCGTGGATGCGAAGTGTGGGATTCTCGCCCAAGTCTTGGATGGAGTCACGCATGAACTCATGAACGAAGAGGAGCAGAGCAATGCAGTGGCAGTGCTCGCCAGTTACGGCTGGAGCGTGGAGAAGCAGGCGAAGAAATAATTGATACATCGTGGCGAGCGCATGGGGAATCTTCTCCTCATGCACGCCAACAATGTTCACAATCGTGCCGATAGACCCAAAATTAGGCATTATTCAACAAATACGCAGTTTTGCCCTCAGAGGCTGTTTAGAAGCGTTTACAGCCGAGCACACCCCGATATGACTAGTGGGTGCTGACTCGGAATAACTCGTGCTTAGAACGCATCCTGATGCGTCGCCCATATGCAATATGGGCGAAATTGCCCATTTCTTATCAGACGCTATTAGAAGCGATATGAGAGCCTCTAGGCATGGTTGCGTGGGTGCATAGGCGATTGAATTAACCTGCCCTCAGAACGCATCCTGACGCTTATGGTGAGCACCGGAATTGGTGATCGGAGCATCACCTGAGGCTGTGGGCGTGGTGGGCAAAGTCTCAAGTATAGGTTGAGGGTTTGCATACCCTCACCCTTAAGTAGAGGTTTAGGGTTGGGAGGGGGGGAGCACCCGCTCCCCAATGACAACCACTACCCAAATAGACCCACCCCAAAAAAATGGGGTACGCCCAACCGACCCGCTGAATAGACCTACTTTGTTACAGTAGCTTTGATTCGTGTGTTGTTAGGTATCCTTCAGCCCATTCCTTGAATGATCGCTCACTTAGGGCGGCTGCTGTCAACAAAGCGTGTTTTGGGCTTGGGAAACCTACGGAATGCATGTGCTCTTTCAATCTCTGTTTATAGTTTGCGTCACGTGGCGCAACAAACAATTGTAATTGTTCAGGGCTTAAATGCTCGTGTGCTGGCATCTACCTACCCCAAGGGAAATCTGATCGTTTCACACCTTGTCGTGCAGCAAAATCTCGTTGCCTCGCAAGTTCTTGTTTACGTTCAAATTTTCGTTTAGCCAATTCGTGGTCCCAATCACCGGAATGGACATAGTACGAACGACTGCGGTCACCTTTGTTATCACGACGAAGTTTGTATAAGTACTCAACAGCCGCATTTGCTTGGGCTAATCCTTCGTCGGTGTACGGGTAAATGTGTGCGGGGTGCACGCTAGGGTGGAGTCTTCTACTGTCTGAAACAAGGACACGATGGCGAAACTTATATTCCTGTGGTTCTTGTGTAAATTGTTCAGGATTGAGCATATATCAAGTATAGTGCTATCTGGAAGATGTTTAACGAACTTGTCGGATTATCCGAGCGTGGCTGGTACGCATGTCATCGGTGTATTCGTTGTCATTATCATCTAAAAGTTTTATTCCAGAGGGGTCTTGTTCTACAGGTCCAAGTGGTTCAACCTGAAATACCCGTGGTTTGTGAATTTTGGGGTTTAACTTCCCCATATCGCTGAGTTGGTCAATCGCCATATTTGCGTACTCATCTGCCATACCTTCACTTGTTATGTAAACATGTGAACCTGTAGATGGGCCATGCAGCGTGGTATGAGGTTTCAGGATGTCTCCCTCCTTAAAAGGATGCGCTGTTCCGTGAAAGAATTGTCCTGAAAGGTGGTCTGAGGCTGCCATCTATCAAGTATAGAATGAAAAAATCCGCCGTGGACGGGCGATTAGAATCGCTTCACGCTTTGGTAGTTAACAAACTGATTTGGGTTTATGTGATGCATAACTGCTAGACGATGATGTCCATCAACTATTTCTTTTTCGTCGTGGTTTAACATTATGGGAAGTCTTTGTCCACGTTTAGCAAGATCTTCATACAAAGTCTCCCCTTCAGAAATCTTGGAGTTTTTGGCAACTCTTAGTTTGGTTGCCCAGAACTGTTCTGGTGTTTCATTTTTTGTCATATCCCCAGGTTTGTAGTTATCCATGATCTGCTGGGCAGTAAGTCTTTTACCTTTAGGCACTAGTCGTAACCTAATTCTTTCGTAATACGTTTTTCATCGTCTGCTTCAGCACGCGCCGTGAACGGCATTGTTCCAACAAAGGTTGTCTTCTTATTGCGAAGCATGTTTTTGTTTATGACATATGAAGTAGAACCTGGGTCCTCATGGCGATTCTGATAGGCGGCGATATCTTCCACCGACGATTCGTTGATGGCATTGTCTGGGTCCCAATCGTCCTGTGCGTATTCGTCGTATCCCGATGCATGCGGGTCGTCATGTATATGTAGACCTTTCGGCACCCTTACTTCGTACACGTGCATGTACCCGTCTACTTGCGGAGTCTCTTCACTTTCTGACAGCACATCATCGGTAAAATTGTTTAAACTTACACGGTCAATAGCGGCCCGCATAGTTCCCACATGAAATGTGTCTGTGCCGTTGCCTTTGTGAGGAGGCTTCGTGCTCGTAGAAGCATGAAACAAAATTTCATTTAAATGTTCGTGTGCAGACATTACACTCTTCCTCTCCTACGCGGATTAAACTCACGGTCAGTATCAGTACCATCACTACGGTAATCAAATGCATGCACAAGATGTACGGGTGTTCCTGGACGTAAAGGTATTTCTTTTTCTGATTCTACAGCGCCCTCACCGTAATTTATAACCTCCTCGTACTCCTCAGACTCTGGATC
>Ga0169931_10007310_pt1 | contig 16394 bp, 13 predicted proteins | sample Kivu_15m_20L_FD_129675 | JGI IMG/M metagenome (GOLD analysis project Ga0169931, IMG submission 129675) | Freshwater microbial communities from Lake Kivu, Western Province, Rwanda to study Microbial Dark Matter (Phase II) - Kivu_15m_20L... | ecosystem: Environmental > Aquatic > Freshwater > Lake...
AGGACCCGAACGCAGTGACCTTGGAGCGCGGCATCGAGCTGATCGAGGCCAAGCTGGCCGGCGCGCGGCAGAACATCCTCAAAGAGTTCGAGGGCTCCAGCATCCAGGTGCTCAAGGGTCGGTACGGTCCATACGTAACGGATGGCAGCAAGAACGCCAACGTGCCCAAGGAGAAGGAGCCGGAAGCGCTCACCTTGGCAGAGGCCCAGGCGCTGATTGGCGCCGCTCCCGATAAGAAGGGAGGGAAGAAGGCGCGCCGTGGCGGTGCGAAGGCGGCGGCCAAAGGCGCGGCCAAGCCGGCAGCTCCCACCAAAGCGGGCAAGGCGGCCAAGAAGAAAGGGGCGAAGAAGAAGGCCTGAGCTTCCAACACGCCGCTGTGCGCAGTTGGCTTCGCAGCCGCACCGTTGAGCGTGCTCCGTGGCGGCAATTTCGCACGGCGCCCAAACGGGATGGCGCAGCAGCCACCGCATGGATATCAGCATGTACTTCCAGCCCTCTGAGCGCTTTGGCCGCAACCGGCCGGAGTGGAGCGCGCAATCGCTCGGTGAGAGCACCGTCTTCTTCAGCCACGGCAAGGATTTCCCCAGCCTCGAAGGCAGGCAGGTGGCGCTATTCGGCGTTCTGGATGATCCCGGCCATGCGCGCCCGCGGTCCTGCGTGAAGGCCCCCGACGTCATTCGGGAAGAGCTCTACAAGCTCTTCCAGCCCGCATCGCCGATTAACCTGGTGGACCTCGGCGACATACAGCCCGGGGCCTCGGCGGCCGATACCCAGCATGCGGTGGCAGAGACGCTCGCGGAGCTCATGCGGCTGAACATCGTGCCGGTTCTCCTCGGCGGCGGCCAGGGTCACACCTTCAGCCAGTACCTGGCCTATGAGAAGCTTGAGCGCACGGTGAACCTGGCCTGCATCGACAGCCGCTTCGACCTCGGCGAGCCGGGGCAGGGGCTGGCCGATACCAGCTACCTCAGCCACATCGTGCTTCGCCAGCCCAATTACCTCTTCAACTACAGCAACCTGGGCTACCAGACCTATCTCGCTGACCAAGCAGGCATTGAGCTCATGGAGCGCCTGCTCTTCGATACGCACCGGCTGGGCGAGTTGCGCCAGCACATCGCCGATGCCGAGCCCGTGCTCCGCAACGCCGACACCCTCAGCGTGGACATGAGCGCCATCCGTCGTGCAGATGCACCGGGCACCACCCGGCCCGGCCCCAACGGCCTGGCTGGAGATGAGACCTGCCAGCTGCTGCGCTACGCTGGCGTCAGCGAGAAGGTCAGCTCTCTGGCCATCTATGAATTGGACCCTGACCGCGACATCGATGGGGCGACCGCGCAGCTGGCCGCCCAGATGATCTGGTGCTTCCTGGATGGCTTCCGCAGCCGGACCAACGACCTGCCCTGGCTGGACCGCAAGCGCTTCACCCGCTTCCGGATCCCCATCCGCGGGCATGAGCAGGAGCTGGTCTTTTACAAGAGCTCCATCAGCGACCGCTGGTGGATGGACGTGCCCTACAAGGCTGAGCAGGAGGCCCGGTTCGAGCGGCATCACCTGGTGCCCTGTTCCTACACCGATTACCAGGCCGCCTGCCGGGAGGAGGTGCCGGACCGTTGGTGGCGGACCTTCCAGAAGCTGGCCTGATTTCAGGGATGCAGGGGCCTAGGGCCCGCGCTGGGCTTAACAGGAATTTGCAGGAAACCGGAATTGCTATATTGGCGCCGGTTCTGGGGCAGGCTTGGCCTGTCCCAGCGTGTGTAAGGCTCCAAACCGAACGGAAAACAAGCATGAGGGGAATAGCTACCGCAATTGGTTTCGCAGCATTCGTGGGTGCCTCGTTCGCCCAGCAGGATGCGAAGTTCACGCAGTACATGTTCGATCGCTTGTCCATCAATCCTGCTGTGGCCGGAACCACCGGTGAGCTCTGCGGGACCTTGATGCTGCGTCAGCAATGGACCGGCTTCGACGGGGCGCCCAAGACGGCCCTGCTCAACGCTCACGGCAAGATCGCGAAGATCAGCTCAGGCGTCGGCCTCTCCGTTTTCCTTGATGAACTGGGCCAGCAGAAGAGCACCTATGCCCGTCTGCATTACTCCTTCCACCGCCGTTTGGGTCCCGGCACCTTCGGGGCGGGCCTCTCCTTCGGGATGATGAGCCACACCCTTGGCAACAAGTGGATCGCCACCGATGGCGTGACTGACGACAGTGCTATCCCGGCCAACGGGAACACCGACATGTCCTTGGATCTTGGATTCGGCCTCTACTACACCAGCCCGAAGCTGTGGGCCGGCATCAGCAGCACGCACCTCACCGAGGTGGAGATGCGGAACGTGGGCATCCAGCAGCGCAGGCACTACTTCGTGCAGGCGGGCTACAACTGGAAGATCAAAGGCAACCCCAAGTACATGCTTCAGCCCAGCGCGCTGATCAAGTCCGACGGCACCTCGACCCAGTTCGACCTCACGGCCAATTTCCTCTATAATAATATGGTCTGGCTGGGCGTTTCGTACAGCAGCGGCGACGCCATTTCTCCGCTCATCGGCTACCAGTTCAAACCAACCTCGAAGTCGTTGCTGCGCATCGGCTACAGCTACGATGTGACCACCTCCAAGCTCCGGAATTACAGCAGCGGAAGCCACGAGATCATGCTCAATTTCTGCACCCTCCTGGTGAAGCCCCCCGTGGTGCACCGCCACGGCAGCGTCCGATTCCTCTGAACCTCCGAAACCCACGAACCTCACCTGCCGTAAAGTGCCTCGTCTGTGGTGTTCGCTTACCCGTAGCACCATCCGGCAAGGATCCCTGCAAGGAAGAACCGATCGGCAAAAAAGGAAGAACATGCAACGTCCCATCTTGTATCTCGGCGCCATCGGCTTGCTGGCGAGCTGCGGCGGTGGCGGTCAAGGGCAATTGACCGGATCCCTGGGCAGGCCCGGGTGGTTCCAGATTGACCCATACGGGATGAACTACATCCCGATGGGCAGCTACGTCATGGGTCCCAGCGACCAGGACGTGCCCTACGCAATCAACAACAAGAGCAAAACGGTGTCGGTCCAGGCCTTTTACATCGACCAGACCGAGATCACGAACAACGAATACCGCCAGTTCGTGGAGTACGTGAGGGACTCCATCGCCAAGCGGACTTTGGGCGATGAGGACATCGGCGAGCACGTGATCACTGAGGATGAGTTCGGCGAGGAGCTCGACCCGCCCACGCTCAACTGGAGGACCCGGATCGATTGGTGGGGCGATGAGGAGCGCGAGGCCTTGGCCGACATGTTCCTGAGCGAGAGCGAGCGTTTCTATCGCCGCAAGGAGATTGACTCTCGAAAGCTCATGTTCGAGTACTACTGGATTGACCTTAAGGAAGCGGCCCGCAAAGGCACGCCTAGCAATTGGGCGCGCGACCTGGACTTGAGCTACCCCAACTCCAAGGGACAGAACAACGCCATCCGCGGGCACAGCGACCGCAGCAAGTTCATCATCAAGGAAGTCATCAACGTGTACCCGGACACCTTGGTGTGGGTGCATGACTTCACCTACGCGTTCAACGAGCCGATGACGGAGAACTACTTCTGGCACCCGGCCTACGATGACTATCCGCTGGTTGGCGTTACTTGGGTGCAGGCCACTGCCTTCAACGTTTGGCGCACGCAACTGATGAACAGCTGGTTGGAGCACAATGGCGAGGCATACGTGAACCGCTTCCGCCTTCCAACCGAGGCCGAGTGGGAGTACGCCTCACGCGGTGGCTTGGATCTGGCTCCCTACCCTTGGGGCGGTCCTTATGTGCGTAATCGTCAAGGCTGCTTCTTGGGCAACTTCAAGCCCCTGCATGGCAACTACGTGGACGACGGCGGATTCCATACTGTTCCGGTGGACAGCTACACACCCAACGACTACGGCCTCTACCAGATGGCCGGCAACGTGAGTGAGTGGACCAGCACCGCCTACGATGAGAGCGTGTACGATTTCGCGCACGACCTCAACCCTGAGTACAGCTACGATGCCCTCGCCACCGATGCGCCTTCGTTGAAGCGCAAGGTGATTCGCGGCGGCTCTTGGAAGGACATCGGTTACTACATGCAGACCGGTACGCGCAGCTACGAGTACCAGGACACCACCAAGGCCTACATCGGCTTCCGCTCCGTGATGACCTACTTGGGCCGCGGCAAGGCCGTGAACGCCGAAGACCTCTAGACCGAACTGTGAACCGCGGCCGTTACCGAACCAGCGCTGCCGCATTGCTCAGCCATTCCCCTAACTCTCAGACGAACCTCTAAAACGCAAGGACGAACGATGAAACCCGGCAGCAAGAAGTGGAAGAACTTCATGGCCAAACTGTACGGAATTGGTGCAGCGGTCGTGATTGTAGGAGCGCTCTTTAAGATTCAGCACTGGCCTTTGGCCAGCTTCTTCCTCATCCTCGGCCTCAGCACCGAGGCCATCATCTTCTTCTTCTCGGCTTTCGAGCCGCCGCACGAGGATCCCGATTGGAGCTTGGTGTACCCGGAGCTTGCCACCGGGGAGAAGTCGGAGGGTGATGACTTCAAGCAGGAGGACCAGCGCTCCATCACCGAGCAGCTGGATGACATGCTGGAAAGCGCCAAGATTGAGCCCGAGCTCATCGCCAGCCTCGGCGATGGCATGCGCAGCCTGAGCGACAATGCCCGGCAGATGGGCCAGATCTCGGGTGCAGCCAGCGCCACCAATGAATACACCACCAGCCTGAAGGACGCAGCCGGCAAGGTGAGCACGCTGGGCGACAGCTACCAGAAGGCCAGCGAGAGCCTCGTAGGCCTCACGCAGAACGCGGAGGCGGGCCGCAACGCGGGCGAAGGCCTCAAGCAGATGAGCACCAACCTCACCGCCCTGAACGAGATGTATGAGATGCAGCTGCGCGCCAGCCGCGAGAAGCTCGATGCCGCCAACAAGCTCTTCGACGGCATGAACGAGATGATGTCGAACTTGAACAACTCGGTGGCCGACACCAAGCGATACAAGGACAACATCGCCGAACTCAGCGACAACCTGCAGAAGCTCAACACCGTTTATGGCAACATGCTCAGCGCGATGCGCGTGAACTGATGCCGCTTGACCAACTAGGAATCATAACCCAAACCCGGTCAAGAGATGGCAAGTGGCAAATTGTCGCCCAGGCAGAAGATGATCAACATGATGTACCTCGTGTTGACGGCTCTGCTGGCGCTGAACGTTTCGAAGGAGATCCTGGACAGTTTCGTGACCATCAACAATGGCCTCGAGACCACCAAGCTCTCCCTGAAGGACAAGGTGGACTCCCAGTACAAGACCTTCGAGGAGTACGCCAAGGAAAAGCCGGATAAGTACGGCGCGGCCTGGACACAGGCCCAGACCATCCGGAAGTCGGGTCAGGACATCATCGCCTACATCGACACGATCAAAGCGCGCGTGATCATGAAGGCTGAAGGCCTGCCTCGTGACAGCGTGGTGCTGCCCGATGGCCGCATCATCGACCTGGCCAAAGTGACCAAGAAGGACAGCAACGACGAGATCACCAACCTGATGATCGGCGATGAGCCGGCCAAGCCCAAGGACGAGCCGTACTCAGCGGTAGACCTGCGACGCCAGCTCGAAGCCTTCAAGACACAAGTGAAGGCCCTGCGCAAGGATGACGCTGACCTCGCCGCGGCGGCGGACCGCATCTTCGACTTCGGCGACCGCGTGGACGCTTCGGGGACGATGAATACCTGGGAGAGCATCAACTTCTACCATGTGCCGCTCGCTGCCGGCATCACGCTCATGAGCAAGATCCAGAGCGATGTACGCAACGCCGAGGGCGAAGTGGTGAAGCGCATCCTCGACTCGGTAGAAGGCAAGAGCTTCAAGTTCAACAAGCTCACTGCCATCATCCGCCCGCTTAGCAGCGCGGTCACCGTTGGCAGCAACTACAAGGCGGAGATCTTCCTTGGTGCTTACGATGACACGAACATCCCCGAGGTGTACATCTGCGGCCCCGGTGAGCGGGTGGACACTTCCTCCACCCCGGTCAAGATCGTCGGCGGCTCTGGGACCCTGCTTCCAATGCAAGGCGCGCGCGCCCAGCTTGACATCCCAGCCGGTGGTGCAGGCCCGAAACAGATCACAGGCATCATCAAATTCAAACCCGTTGGCGGCAATGAGGAGGTGCAACCCTTCGTTGCCGATTACGATGTGTCAGAAGCGGCGCTCGTGGTCAGTCCCACCAAGATGAACGTGTTCTATCGCGGCGTGGACAACCCGGTGAGCGTGAGCGTCTCCGGCTACATCGACAAGAACATCTCCGCATCAACCACGAACGGGACCCTGTCCAAGGGCCAGGGAGGCTACATCATGCGGCCTGGTAAGGAGAGCGAAGCCGTGATCAGCGCAAGCGTGACCAATCCGGACGGGACCAAGAAATCGCTGCCGGGCCAGAAATTCCGCGTGAAGAACGTGCCCAACCCAACGCCGTATTTCGCTGGCAAGAGCGTGAACGATGAGACCATCAAGAAGCCCGAGCTCACCGCCGCCGCTGGCGTCATCGCCAAGATGGTGGACTTCGACTTCGATTTGAAGTTCGAGGTGGTGGAGTACAAGGTGACCATGGTGGTGAGCGGAACGCCCATCGAGAAGTTGACCAAAGGCGCAGCCGTGAGCGGCGACATGAAAGATATGTTCGCCAAGGCCAAGCCCGGCCAGAAAGTGTACATCGAAGGCATCAAGGCCCGTGGCCCTGATGGCACGGTGCGCAACCTGGGCGCCCTCTCCTTCAAGGTGCTCTGAGCAAACACAATAGCAACCACGATGAGGAACCTGAAGAACCTGCTGATCGCGACGACCCTGATGGTCGTTGCCCTGACGGCCGCGCCTAGCGCGATGGCCCAGACGGTGCTCGATGGCGCCTACATCAAGGAGCATACGAAGACCAAGCGCGTGGTGCCCTACACCCACATCCGCGAGGCCGATGTGATGTGGGCCCGCCGTGTATGGCGCACCATCGACCTGCGCGAGAAGGTGAACCACCCGCTCTACTTCCCCACCGAGCCCATCAACGACCGCAAGAGCCTCTTCGATGTGATTCGTCAGGGCCTGCTCGTTGACGGCAGCATCACCGCCTACGACCCGGGCGCGCTGCTCACCGACGATGAGTTCAAGAAGGCCTACCTCGCCACGGAGCTCAAGGAGCTCTTCACGCGGATGGACACCCAGTACACGGAGGACCTCACCACGGGGGACATGATGATGGTGGTGCAGCCCATCAACCTGGAGAGCCGCGACATCAAGATGTACAAGGTGAAGGAGGATTGGATCTTCGACAAGCAGCGAAGCACCCTTGATATCCGCATCATCGGCATCGCGCCCATGAAGGAGGTGAAGGGGGAGGACGGCGAGGTGCGTGGCTACGCGCCCCTCTTCTGGCTCTACTACCCGGAGTGCCGCTACGTGTTCGCCAATTGGGACGCATTCAACCGCGAGAACGACGCGGAGCGTCGCAGCTTCGAGGACATCTTCTGGAAGCGGCAGTTCAGCAGCTACATCACCAAGTGGAGCAACGTGTACGACCGCCAGATCAACGACTACAAGACCGGCCTCGATGGTCTCTTGGAGGGCGAGGAGATCAAACAGGCGCTCTTCGAGTTCGAGCACGACCTGTGGAACTTCTGAGCACGAAGCCGAACGAACAGCGAAGCCCCGGTGATGCCGGGGCTTCTTCTTGCATACAACCGGAGCGGAAACCTGCGTTCTGTCTCCATGTCCGTGCGGCATTGGATCCTGTTCTGCGCGCTCGGCTCGTGCGCTGCTGCTCGCGGGCAGTACGTGCTCGATGACGCTGACCCCTGCCGCGCCGATGGCATCGTGAGGCCTTACGCTCCCTTGCGAGAGGCCGATGTGATGTGGGCGCGCAGGGTGTGGCGCGTGATTGACACGCGCGATGCGCGCAACACGGCCATCGCTGCGCCCCAAGGACTCAAGCAGAACTGCCGGAACCTGATGGCCGTGATCCGCCACGGATTGAAGGACGAGGGCGGCATAATCGCATATGATCCCGGGCCGGAAGGGAAGGACGATGCCTTCCGCACGCGCATGAGCGGCGCCGGATTGAGATCGATCCTGTCAGCGTTGGATACGCTTGGCGCGGAAGCCATTGGTCGATTCATGGTCAAGGAGGACTGGCTCTTCGACCGTCGGCGCGGCGTGATGGAGGCGCGGATCATCGGTTTGGCGCCCATGATCGAGGTGCGCGGCGAGGAGGACGGCGAGCTGCGCGGCTATCGCGTCTTGTTCTGGCTGTATTACCCGGAGTGCAGGCAGCTCTTCAGCTGGTGGACGGCTGCCATGGGGCGCGATGGGGAGCGGCTCTCTTACGAAGCCCTCCTTGATCGGCGGCGCTTCTTCGGTGAGATCACCAAGGTGAGCAACGTTTCAGATCGGGGCATCACGGGAACGCGGACAGGGGTGGAAGCGCTACTGGAGAGCGATGCGCAACGGCAGAGATTGCTCGACATGGGCTTCGATCTATGGCACTATTGAACCCTGGGATCCCCAAGGGCTACTTTCGCGGCCCTTTCGCCAGCCATGATCACCGTCCAAGGGCTCACCCTGCATTTCGGCCAGCGGCCCATGTTCGATGGCGTCTCCTTCTACATCGGGAGTGAGGACCGTATCGGCCTCGTGGGGCGCAACGGTGCCGGCAAGAGCACCCTGCTGAAGATCCTGGCCGGCAAGCAGACGTACGACGGTGGCAGCATCGGCAAGCCGCGCGAGCTCACCATGGGCTATCTGCCGCAGGAGATGGCGCACAACCTGGAGCTCACACCATGGCAGGTGGCGGAGCTGGCCTTCGCCGAAGCGCGTGAGCTGAACGCCAGCATCGAGCGCATCACCTCCGACCTCGAGACGTGCACCAACGACGAGGAGGCGATGGAACTGGCCACCATGCTCGCGCACGCGCATGAGCGCTTGAATGCGATCGGTGCCGCCGACCACGACATGCAGGTGGAGCGGATGCTCAAGGGCATCGGCTTCGTGGGCGAGGACCTGCACCGCTCGATGAAGGAGCTAAGCGGTGGCTGGCGCATGCGCGCTGAGCTGGCCCGCATCCTGCTCATGCAGCCCGACCTGCTCCTGTTGGACGAGCCCACCAACCACCTCGACCTGCCGGCCATCCAGTGGCTCGAGGACCTGCTGAAGACCTATCCGGCCGCTCTGGTGCTGATCAGCCACGACAAGGCCTTCCTCGACCGCCTCACGTCGCGCACCATCGAGGTCGCAGGTGGCAAGCTCATCGACCGCAAGGCATCCTGGAGCAAATACGTGGAGCTACGGAAGATCGAGCGCGAGCAGCAGAGCGCTGCGGCGAAGGAGCAGCAGAAGTACATCGAGCAGACGCAGGACCTCATCAACAAGTACCGCGCGAAAGCGAACAAGGCCGCCTTCGCCCAGAGCCTCATCACCAAGCTCGAGAAGCTCGACCGCATCGAGGTGGAGGATGAGGACTTGCGCAAGATGCTCGTGAAATTCCCGCCAGCGCCGAGCAGCGGCAAGCTGGTCTGCGAGGTGAAGGGCGTGAGCAAGGCCTACGGCGCGAAGCGCATCTTCAGCAAGGCCGAGCTCACCATCGCCAAAGGCGAGCACCTCGCTCTCGTGGGCGCCAACGGCACCGGCAAATCCACCCTGGTGCGCATGATCATGGGTGAGGAACCCTATGAGGGCGAGATCCGCATGGGCCACAATGTGATCGTGGGCTATTACGCGCAGGACATGCCCGAGCGCATGCACCCGCAAGGCACAGTGATGGAGACGGCCGAGTACGCCGCCAGCGAGGAGAACCGCATCCGCGTTCGCGCCATGCTGGGCGCCTTCATGTTCAGCGGCGACGACGTGGACAAGAAGGTGAAGGTGCTCAGCGGCGGCGAGCGCGCACGCCTCGCGCTCTGCTGCATGCTCCTGAAGCCGCTCAACTTCCTCATCCTCGACGAGCCCACGCACCACCTGGACATCCAGAGCAAGGATGTGCTGAAAGAGGCGCTGAAGAACTATGACGGCACATTCCTGCTGGTGAGCCACGACCGTGACTTCCTCACCGGCCTCACCAACCGACTGCTCGAGCTCGATGATTTCCGCATCCGCGATCAGCACATGGACATCCTTGAGCTGATCGAGAAGCGCAAGGCCTTGCAGGGCGCCGACATCGGCAAGAGCAGCGCTGCACAGCCCAAGGTGAAGGCCGAGAAGGCCGACAAGAGCGATAACGCCGATCGCCGCGAGCGCGACAAGGAGCGCAAACGTTTGCAGGGCCTGGTGCAGCGCCTGGAGAAGCAACTCGCGGAGCTGGAGTCCGAGGAGAAGAGCCTTCAGGCCGACGTGATGAAGAGCGGCACTCCTGCAGACGCGGTGCAGAAGGGCTATGTGCGCATGGGAGAAGTTGCTGAGCGCATCGCCAGCACCATGAAGGAGTGGGAGAGCGCCTCGCTGCGCTTGGAAGAGCTGGGCGAGGAGAAGCTGGTGTGAGCGTTACGCCGATCAGTTGCTGGCATTGAGGTGACATTGATGCACGTTGCATCGATCCAATCCCCAACGCCATGGCCAGCATGAAACTGCCCCCGCGGCAGAAGATGATCAACATGATGTACCTCGTGCTCACCGCGATCCTCGCGCTGAACGTGAGCAAGGAGGTGCTCGACGCCTTCGCCATCATGGACGCAGACCTGGTGCGCAGCGAGCGCGCGCACGAGCAGCGCTCACAACTGGAGTACGCTGTGTTCGCCGATATGGCCAAGCGCTTCCCGGAGAAGTTCGAGGCGAAGCATCAGGAAGCGATGCGCGTGAAGGCCATGGCCGACGCGATCGTTGTGCACATCGAGGAGATCAAGGCTACCACCATCGCCAAGGCCGATGGGATCGCGATCGAGCAATTGCGCGGCAAGGACGCCAACGGCCGCGACACGCTGCGCGCGCTCCTCGCGCTGGAGAAGAAGGACGACCGCGACGTGCTCACTGAGGCGCTCGTGGGCAGTGAGCCTGCCACGCCCAAGCAAGGCCCAGGCTCGGCCTACGACATCCGCGTGCGGATCACGGCGTTCCGCGATAGCTTGAAAGCGCTGGCCGGTGAGAAGGGGCAGGCGCTCTCGGCATCTTTGGATGCGCTCTTCGACTTCAGCGACCGTAGGGATGCGAGCGGAACCCTGAACAACTGGGAGAGCCTCAACTTCTACGACGTGCCGCTGGCCGCCGGCGTGGCCACCTTGAGCAAGCTCGAAGCTGATGTGCGCGCCGCGGAGAACGACATGGTCAAATGGCTTTACCGTTCCGTGGAGACCGACGATTACAAGTTCGGGACGCTCACCACCGCGGTGGTGCCGCAGAGCAGCCTCATCATGCTCGGCGATTCGTTCCGCGCCGATGTCTTCATCGCGGCCTACGATCCGCGCAACCCGGCCCAAGTGATGCTGGTTGACGGAACCAAGCTGCCCGTGGGAAACGATGGCAAGGGCAAACTGCGGCTGCGTGGCAATGCTGTGGGCGAGCAGCGTGTGGAAGGCGTGATCCGCTTCGATGGCCCCAAAGGCGTGGAAGAGCACCCGTACAGCACCACCTACCAAGTCATGGCCCCGCTTCTGGTGGTATCGCCCACCAAGATGAACGTGCTCTATCGTGGCGTGGAGAACCCTGTGGAACTGAGCGTACCGGGCGTGCCAGCGGAACGCATTCAAGCGAGCATCAGCACTGGGAAGATCACGCGTAGCGGGCAAGGCTGGGTGGCCACCGGCATGACGGACTCCCACGCAGAAGTGCATGCCACCGCCACCATGGCCGATGGAAGCACGCGCCGTATCGGGCCCGTGAAGTTCAGGGTGAAGAACCTGCCTCCGCCTTCAGCTTACATCAAGGACAAGGGCTCGGCGGACACGCGCATCAAGCTCAACGACCTGAAGTACGCGAACGGCGTGAGCGTGAAGACGAACACGGAGTTCGGCGACATCTGGGTGGCGAAAAGCTACCGATTCACCTTCCAGCGCGGCGGTGGAACGCCCATCGTTCATGCCTGCACAGGTGGTGCGTTCAATGCAGAAGTGAAGGAGGTGCTGGATCGTGCGCGGCCCGGCGATCAGGTATTCATCGAGGAGGTGCGGGCACAGTTGGCCAACGGCCAGGGCCCTGTGGTGCCGCTCTCGCCAATTTTGCTGAAGGTCCAGCCATGAGTTGGCCGTGGAGGACGCGCGGCTATATTTGCGCCCCATTGCGGGGTGGAGCAGATGGTAGCTCGTCGGGCTCATAACCCGAAGGCCGTAGGTTCGAGTCCTACCCCCGCTACAAATGAGCCCCGACGCGAGTCGGGGTTCTTCGTTTGAGCCATGCCCCATAAGGCCGGATACGTCAACATCATCGGTGAGCCCAACGTGGGCAAGAGCACCTTGCTCAACGCCCTGCTGGGCGAGCAATTGGTCATCGCCAATCCCAAGGCGCAGACCACCCGCCACCGCATCCTGGGCATCCTCAACGGCGACGATTACCAGATGGTGCTGAGCGATACGCCCGGCATCCTCGATCCGCAGTACAAGATGCACGAGCGCATGATGAGCGCCGTGGACGAGGCCCTCATCGACGCCGATATCCTCATCGTGCTGGTGGAAATGGGCCAGAAGCCCGAGAAGGCGGAGAACGTCCTCAAGCGCGCGCAGCGCTTCAAAGGGCGGAAAGTGCTGCTGGTGAACAAGGTTGATGCGGCCCAGGAGGATGATGTGCTCCCTGCCCTCGAAGCCTGGCAGGCCGCGCTGCCCGAAGCCAAGGTGGTGCCCTTGAGCGCGCTGCACGGCCTCAATGTGCAGGAACTGAAGGCCTACCTGATCGACCACCTGCCCGCGCACCCGCCCTATTTCCCCAAGGATGAGCTTAGCGACCGGAACATGCGCTTCTTCGTGAGCGAGATGATCCGCGAGAAGATGCTCACCTACTACAAGCAGGAGATCCCCTACAGCGCGCAAGTGGTGGTGAACAGCTACGAGGAGGGGGAGGCGCTGGTGAGGATCCAGGCCGACGTGATCGTGATGCGCGAGAGCCAGAAGGGCATCGTCATCGGCCAGGGAGGCAAGGCCTTGCGCAAGCTGGGAACCGAGGCGCGCCTGGCCATCGAGCGCTTCATCGGCACCAAGGTGTTCCTTGACCTGAAGGTGAAGGTGGATCCCGATTGGCGCGAGGATGAAGCGAAACTGAAGCGATACGGATACTGAAATGGGAAACATCGTCGCCATCGTAGGCCGCCCCAACGTGGGCAAGAGCACGCTCTTCAACCGGTTGATCGAGCGGCGCGAGGCCATCACCGACCCCACGGCCGGCACCACGCGCGACCGCCACTACGGCAAGAGCGAGTGGAACGGCATCGTCTACAGCGTGATCGATACCGGCGGGTACATCAGCGGCACCGATGATGTCTTCGAGGCCGAGATCCGCAAGCAGGTGAAGCTCGCCATCGAGGAAGCGGACACCATCCTCTTCCTGGTCGATGCGAACGGTGGCGTCACCGGCGCTGATGAAGCCATCGCGGAGATGCTGCGCAAGAGCAAGAAGCCCGTGATCCTCGCGGCGAACAAGGTGGACACCCACGACCGCCAATACCTCACCGCCGATTTCTACTCATTGGGCCTCGGCGATGTGCATGCCATCGCCGCCGCCAGCGGCGCGGGCACCGGCGACCTGCTCGACGAGCTGATCAAGACCTTCGCGAAGCCCAGCGAGGACCCCGAGCCCGATGTGCCGAAGCTCGCCATCGTGGGTCGCCCCAACGTGGGCAAGAGCTCATTGGTGAACGCCCTCATGGGGAAGGAGCAGAGCATCGTGACGCCTGTCGCCGGCACCACGCGCGATCCCATCAACACCCGCTGGAACGTCTTCGGCCATGACTTGATCATGCTCGACACCGCGGGCATCCGCAAGAAGGCCAAGGTCGATGAGGACATCGAGTTCTACAGCGTGATGCGCTCCATCCGCGCCATCGAGGAGAGCGACGTGTGCATCCTCATGCTTGACGCGCGCGAGGCCATGCAGCAGCAGGACCTGCACATCCTCTCCATCATCCAGAAGAATGGCAAGGGCCTGGTGGTGGTGGTGAACAAATGGGACCTGGTGGAGAAGGAGACGAACACCATGAAGGCCTTCGAGGCCGAGGTGAAGCAGCGCATGGAGCCCTTCACCGATGTGCCCGTGGTCTTCACCAGCGTGCTGGAGAAGCAGCGCCTGCTGAAGGTGATGGAGCTGGCCATGCAGGTCTATGAGGACCGCAAGCGCCGCATCGCCACGCGCAAGCTCAATGATGTGATGCTGCCCCTGATCGAGCGCCAGCCCCCGCCCATGTACAAGGCGAAGGAGGTGAGCATCAAGTTCGTGCAGCAGCTGCCCACGCACGTGCCCACGTTCGTCTTCTTCTGCAACCTGCCGCAGTACATCAAGCCCAGCTACGAGCGCTTCCTCGAGAACCGCCTGCGGGAGAACTGGCGCTTCACGGGCGTGCCGATCCGGTTGTTCTTCAGGAAGAAGTGAGCTGCCGCGGCTGGCCCGTGTGCCTCGCCGCACCGGTTCATCGCTGCGCTCCACCGTTGCCCGTTCGCCTTTGCCATTGGCTGGAAGTGATGCTCGCGGTTGAAGGCCGTGCTGGACATTCGTGCTGTTCAGATACAGAGCGCTGTGGCCATCAACTCATACCGTGCCTCGTCTGCGTTCGCGGCATTCGCTCTCACAGCCGCGATAGCGCCTGCTCAAGTCACGTTCAATGTGCATTTGGATAGTGTCCAAGCGGGTTTGCGTGGTGCGGGCAACTCCGTAAGGGAAGTCGCGGGAGGGGTCTTGGTTTTCGGTTGGCAGTATTCCACCGATCCGGCCGGAGCTGTGCATGTATTCACGCGATTGCTCGATGAGCAAGGCCGCGTGGTGCAGCAGCACGAGTACGAGCCTGGCGATTCGGGCTACTATGCGCGCGGCGGCGTTGATCCAATGGCCAGCATGGATGACGGCACTTTCGTGGCAGCCGTGGCTGAAGGATGGTCGGTAGGCGACAGCACCTGGTTGTATCGCTTCAACGCAGCCGGCGAGCGCATCGGGAGGTAGTTCATCATGACCTTTCCGGTTGAGGATTCAATTTTCCACTACTTCAACGATGTCGCCCCGCTGAGCGATGGCGGCTTTGTGCTCTGCGGCACCATGGGGTCGCCAACTGGCATTACCCCTGCGCGTGCGCTGCTCGTGAAGCTGGAACCTGGTGGCGATGTGGCTTGGTGGCAATCATTTGTGCATGCCCGCGAGCTGTTTGCGGTGCGCGAGATGCCCGATGGCGGATTCGCAGCGGCCGGTTACCGCTCGAGCGCCCCAGACAGAAGCGTCCTCATGCGCAATTCGTCTTCCGGGGCCATCCAGTGGATCCGGTACACGGGCGCGCTGGGTTATGGGGCCACCAATGTCCGGGTGGATGACGTAGGCGCGGTGGTCACTTGGAGCGACCAACGGACGAGCGCCACCGATCCGTACTCACAGATCCAGGTGCTCACCAAGCGTGACAGTGCCGGCGATGTGGTGTGGGAGTGGAACTCTGCGCCCGGTAATGAGAGCTCTGCGACGGATTTCGAGGTGTTGTCGGATGGTGGTTTCGTAACGACGGGGACAAGAGGCGGTCGCGGAATCATCACGCGGCATGATGTCGATGGCCTTCCGGTCTGGTCAAGGGATTACAGGCTGCTGCATGGCCAACATTCCTTCTCTGACGTGGAGCCGACCACAGATGGAGGATACGTGCTCACTGGATCAGCATGGCGTTACGTGCCACTCGATCCCGGCATCCTGACGAATGAGCTGACCTGGGTGGTGAAGGTCGACAGCCTGGGCTGCGTGGTGCCTGGCTGCCACACGGTCGGGGTGCAGGAGTATGCGCTGGACTTGAACGAGCACCTCCGCATGGCGCCCAACCCTGTGGCAAGAGGGCAGGCGCTGCGCATCACTTTCGAGCCTCCGCCGGGTATTACAGCCCATGGGCCGCTGAGGCTGATATTGCTGGATGGCATGGGCCGGGAGGTAATGCGCGAGGCCATGAACGGCGCAGTCCACAACCTGCTAACGCACAATCTCGCAAGCGGACTTTACTACTTGCACCTTACCGACGATGTGCGTTGGTTGGCGGGAAGCAAGCTTGTGGTGGAGTAGCCCCCGATCATATAGCTTCGGTGGGCAACACCCATTGCCGTGCGTTCCCGTACCGCTTTCTTGATTGCGGCGCTCGTCGCTTCCTTCGCCTTGTTCGCGCAAGGGGCTCCTTCCATATGGAGCGATGCGCCGGTCTGGGATGCCTCTTGGGAAGAAGGCCGCACCATCGATTCGGAGATCCTGGAGGACGAGCTCTCCATCCGTATCCG
>Ga0169931_10007311_pt1 | contig 16394 bp, 12 predicted proteins | sample Kivu_15m_20L_FD_129675 | JGI IMG/M metagenome (GOLD analysis project Ga0169931, IMG submission 129675) | Freshwater microbial communities from Lake Kivu, Western Province, Rwanda to study Microbial Dark Matter (Phase II) - Kivu_15m_20L... | ecosystem: Environmental > Aquatic > Freshwater > Lake...
ACAGCAGACCTTGGGGCCATCCATGTTTGCCCAGCGTCGGGCCGTTTTGAATCCCAAAATAGACGACACAGAAGTAGCATGGAAAATAGTCCCGACTATCCCAGCATAATCAACACCCTAGCCCCTTGCCCCTTGCCTATGTCCCCACCATCCTGATTGAATAGGGGCATTGAACGTGAGCTTGGGCGACCACCATGTACATCGTGCAGATTGCTTCGGAATGTGCCCCTGTCGTCAAGGCTGGGGGGCTGGGGGACGTGGTCTACGGCCTCAGTCGCGAGCTCGGCACCCGTGGGCACTGCGTCGAAATCATCCTGCCCAAGTATGACTGCATGCGTTACGACCACATCTGGGGTCTACACGAGGCCTACTGCGACCTGATTGTGCCCTGGTATGGCACCGATATTCGCTGCGACGTCCACTGCGGCTGGGTGCACGGGTGTCTGTGCTTCTTTATTGAGCCCAAGTCCTGGGAGATGTTCTTTAACCGGGGCTGCTACTACGGCTGCGACGACGACCCGATGCGGTTTGCCTTCTTTAATAAGGCGGCGATGGAGTTTTTGCTGCGCAGCAACAAGCGCCCCGATGTGATTCACTGCCACGACTGGCAGACCGGGCTGATTCCGGTGATGCTGTTCGAGATTTACAAGTACAACGGCATGGAGTTTCAGCGCGTCTTGTACACCATCCACAACTTTAAGCACCAGGGGTTTGGGGGCAACGAGATTTTGCGGGCTACCGGGCTGAACCGACCGGAGTATTACTTTCAGCCCCACCGTCTGCGCGACGACTTCAACCCCTTTGCCATCAACTTTATGAAGGGGGGCATTACCTACGCCAACCACGTCAATACGGTGTCGCCCTACCACGCCTGGGAGGCCCAGCACACCGACCAGGGCTTTGGCCTGGCCCACACCCTGTACACCCATCAGCACAAGTTCTCGGGCATTCTCAACGGCATCGACTACGACGTGTGGAATCCGGAGAGCGATCGCTACATTCCCCACCACTACAGCCTCACCACTATTGAAGACAAGGCTCTGAACAAAAAAGACCTGCGCGATCGCCTCCTGCTGCGCCAGAGCGACCAGCCCCTAGTCGCCTTTATTGGTCGCCTCGACGACCAAAAGGGGGTGCACCTGGTGCACCACGCTATTTACTATGCCCTGGGCCAGGGGGCACAGTTTGTGCTGCTGGGCTCGGCCACCGAAAAGAGCATTAACGACTGGTTCTGGCATGAAAAGCTCTACCTCAACGACAACCCCGATGTGCACCTAGAGCTGAGCTTTAACGAAGAGCTGGCCCACCTGATCTATGCCGGGGCCGACATGATTGTGGTACCCAGCAATTTTGAGCCCTGTGGCCTCACCCAGATGATTGGCCTGCGGTACGGCACCGTGCCCATTGTGCGCGGCGTGGGCGGCCTGGTGAATACCGTCTTCGATTGGGATTACGACACCCTCCATCCCGCCGAGGAGCGCAACGGCTTTGTCTTTTTCCAGACCGATGCCGTCGCCCTAGAGTCGGCCATGCAGCGGGCCTTTGACACCTGGAAAAATGCGCCCGAGACCTTTACTCAGCTGGCCCAGCAGGGAATGCAGTACGACTTTTCCTGGAATCATCCGGGACAGGACTACATCAACCTGTATGAGTACATACGGCATAAGTAACGCTCGTTATCTGTGCCGATTTGCCCCTGAGTTGATGGCTTGCCATACCCCCAAGGTCGTGACGCTGCCCAGGGTAGCGATCGCCCTTGAGCAACTGGGCAAGCTAGGGTAGGTCTACCACCTGCGCACTGACCTGCGCCGATTGCCTCTATGTCTGTAAGCCCTGACATTACGCTACCTAAACTGACCCGCGCTAAGCTGCTGCGGGGCCAGGGTGATGCGCTGTACGCCATTGGTCGCTACGACGACTCCCTGGCCCGGTTTCAAGAGGCCCTCACCCTCAATCACGACGACTATGAGGTCTGGACCCTGCAGGGGTTTTGCCTGGCGGCGCTGAAACAATTTGAGGCCTCTGTGGAGAGCTTTAACCAGGCGATCGCCCGCCGCCCCAACTACGGGCTAGCCTGGCACGGCAAAGGTCACGCCCTGGCCAAACTCAGCCACTTCGAAGAAGCCGCCACCCACCTGGCGCGGGCGGTGCAGCTCACCCCCAAGGACAACAAAGCCTGGTACAACCTGGGAACCGCCCAAAATCAGCTGCGCCGCTACCAAGAGGCCGTGGTCAGCTTTGAGCGTAGCCTGCAGCTTAACCCCCACGACCACCGAGCCCGCTACAACCAGGGGGTGGCCCTGGGCGGTCTCCAGCGCTACGACGAGGCGCTCCAGGTGTTGCAACAGGCCCTCGACCAAAGGCCCGGTGCCCACTACATTTGGAACCAGCGGGGTACGGTGCTGATTCAAATGGGGCGCTACGACGAAGCCATCCACAGCTTTGACACCTCCCTCAGCTACCAGGCTCAGAACCCCAATGCCTGGTATGGCAAAGCCCGCGCCTACGCCATGGCTGGCGCTGTGGAGCAAACCCTCAAGAACCTCTATCGCACCTTTGTGCTGAGCCCCTACGTGTACCGGGTGATGGTGAAGATCGACGCCCACTTTGATGGGGTGCGCGACGATCCCCAATTTCAACGGCTGGTGGACGCGGAGCCCTAGGCCTAACCTGGCCTCCATTGATGGCGAGAATTCCCCCCGCTGATGTCTCTGCTTGGGTAACGTCACTGCACCTACAAACCTGCCCTGGTCACCCTGGGAGCGATCGCTCCGTTTGCTGCAAGAGAAACAAAAAGTAGGGGAGTCGTGATGTTAAGGTAAAACCTCAGTCCAGAGCCAGCGCGAGAAAATAAGGGAATCTATGGATAAACCAGCAGCATTGCCCATCTCCACGGGTAATCAGGCCATTCGCGGAGCCTTGCTCGATTTTGTGGACGATCCGTTCTACGTGCCCGTGGCAGAGTCGGTGCGCTATATCCCCGACGGGCTGCTGGTGATTCGCGATGGCCACATTGCCGCGTTGGGGCCCTATGATCAGCTGCAAGCATCGGTGGCAGACCTCCCCCTCGCCGACTACTCTGACCACCTGATCCTGCCGGGGTTTATTGATACCCACATCCACTACCCCCAAATGGGCATGATGGCCGCCTACGGCGAACAGCTCCTCCCCTGGTTAGAGCGCTATACTTTTCCCACCGAGCGCAAATTTCAAGATAAGGCCTACGCTGACCAGGTGGCCTCGCTTTTTCTAGACGAGCTGCTCAAAAATGGCACCACGACCGCCCTGGTGTTTGCAGCGGTGTTTCCGGCCTCAGTGGATGCATTTTTTGAAGCGGCGATCGCCCGTAATCTCCGCATGATCAGCGGCAAGGTGATGATGAATCGCCACGCGCCAGATTATCTCTGCGACACCGTCGAGTCGTCCTACACCGATTCCAAGGCCCTGATTCAGAAGTGGCACAAGCAGGGGCGACTGCTCTATGCGGTCACCCCACGGTTTGCCGGTACCTCTACCGAAGCCCAGCTGAAGCAGGCTGCCCGCTTGCTGGAAGAATTTCCCGATGTGTACCTACACACCCACATCGCCGAAAACATGGCCGAAGTCGAGTGGGTAGCGGGCATGTTTCCCCAGCACAAGGGCTACCTAGATGTCTATGACCAGACCGGGTTGGTGCAGGAGCGATCGGTCTTTGCCCACGGGGTGCAGTTAACCGACGACGAATTCCGGCGGCTGTCGGAGGCCAAGGCGGCGATCTCCTTTTGCCCCACCTCCAACCTGTTCCTCGGCAGTGGTCTGTTTAGGATCGAGCAGGCCAAGTCCGTTGAGCACCCCGTTAAGGTTGGGCTTGGTACCGACGTGGGCGCGGGCACGAGTTTTTCAATCCTGCAAACCACCAACGAGGCCTACAAAGTAGCCCAGCTGCGGGGCCAAAAATTGTCGGCCTTTAAATCTCTATTTCTGGCTACCCTCGGCGGCGCTAGGGCGCTCTGTCTAGAGGATAAAATCGGCAGCTTCGACCCCGGCAAAGAAGCCGACCTTGTCGTGCTGAATCCCCGCTCGACGCCGCTGATGGCCTTTCGTAACCCCACCCAACTCCCAGCGGCCCTGGATGACCTGGCCGACATCGCCTTCTCGCTGATTATGCTTGGGGACGATCGCGCCATCGCCGCCACCTACATTATGGGTGAACGGGCCTACCCCGCCTACCCCAGCGGAGCTACAGATCCGAGTCGCCCTGCACTCCCTGAATAATCCGCGCCAGCTCGCTCTTTTCGTCTACCGAAATGCGCGTGGGCGAACCGCTAATAATGCGCTCCAGGTTGCGGAACGAGTCTTTGATATCCGGCCCCTGGCTGTTAATGGTGTACTCGCGAATGCCCTTGTCGTGCCAAGAGCCGCGCATCTTAAACACGTTGATAGCCCGGGATAGTTCTCCCCGTACCTCAACGTACTGGAGCATCAAAATCGTGTCGGTAATGGTCGAAATGTGAGACTCGGTAATCGAGTGCAGCCCCATGAACTGCTCGGTGGTGTTGGTGAAAAAGCCGGTAATTTCTTCCTGCTTGGCAAACCCTGTCACCCCAATCACAAACTGCCGGAACGAGTTGTTGCTCACCCCGCGATCGAGGGCCGACAGGGAGTCAATCGCCACCCGCGAGGGCTTGAACTGAGAAATTTCGGTTTTGATGGTTTGCAGGTGGTCTTCTAGGCCCGCCGACTCGGGATAGGCGCAAATAATCTTCAGCAGCCCCTGCTCCTCCATGGACTCAAAATCGACCCCCCAGGAGTAGGCGTTGCGAGACAGCTGGGCCCGCGACTCTTCGTAGGCAAACAGGATCGCCCGCTCGCCATGCTTGCAGGCATCCACCAAAAACTTGCTGACCAGTAGGGTTTTGCCCGTACCGGTGGCCCCGGTCGCCAAAATAATTGAATCTCTGAAGAAGCCGCCGCCACACATTTCGTCTAGGGTGGCCACCCCCGACGATACTCGAACGTTAGACGATCGCTGGGTTAGCTGCATGGCCCCTAGGGGGAAGATGTTGATGCCATTGTTGGTAATGGTGAAGGGGTATTCTCCCTTCATGTGGGTGGTGCCCCGCAGCTTGAGAATTTCAATGGTGCGCCGCCGCCGCTCCCCTTCCAGGGCATTGCGCACGATCACCACATTGTCAGAGACAAACTCTTCGACCCCAAAGCGCGCCACCGGGCCGTACTCATCCAGGCGCTCGGTAGTCATGATGGTGGTCACCCCCATCAGTTTCAACCGGGCCACTACGCGAAAAATCTCCCGCCTCACGACCGAGGCGGCGTCGTACTGCTGAAACACCGCCGTCACCGAGTCAATCGAGACCCGCTTCGCCTTGTACTTGCGAATGGCGTACTGAATGCGCTCGATCAGGGCCGACAGATCAAAGTTGCCCACCACATCCTGCCCCTCGGGGTCGGGGGAGGCATCGAGAATAAACAGCTTGCCGTCATCGATCAACTGCTGAAGATTCCAGCCAAAGCTATAGGCGTTTTGAATAATGTCTTCGGGCGATTCCTCAAAGGTGACAAACACCCCAGGCTCGTCGAACTGGGTGATGCCGTTGTAGATAAACTGCACCGCAAACAGGGTTTTGCCCGTACCCGAGGTGCCGCTTACCAGGGTCGATCGCCCCGCCGGAATGCCCCCGTGGCTGATATCGTCAAGGCCCTCAATCATGGTGCGAATCTTCCGCACGCCGACGGAGGGCGACGAGGGCTGCAGATCGGTTTGGTCAGAGTCTGTCATGGGAGATGGTGGAGGTTATGGGCCGCATGGCCGCCCATACATAAACTACTAGACATCCTAAGGATTAAGCATACCCCGAACCGGCGGCCCTACTAGATTTAAGCGGACTCAACCGCCAACGCCTAAGGAAAGCCCGGCACGCCCATGGCAGGCTTGAGGTGGGCAGGCCCTAACGGTTCATAACTTGGCCAGCGGAGTCATGGGCTGCCCCTAATGCTGCCCGATGCTGACCCAACGGTAGGTCTAGCCGTAGATATCGTCTTCGCGTAAATCATCGTAGAGCAGATCCAGGCCAATCAGCACCCGTTCGCGATCGGACAGATCCCCAATAATTTTACGCACGGGAGGGGGCAAAATTTTGGCCAGGGTGGGGGTAGCCAAAATCTTGTCCTCCTCCGCTAGCTGCGGATTTTTGAGCACGTCAATCACCTTGAGGGCGTAAACCCCCTGAAACTCCTCTTCGAGAATGTTGTTGAGGGTCTTCAGGGCACGAATGGAGTTGGGGGTGTTGCCCGCGACGTAGAGCTTAAGGATGTAGGTCTTTTTTACGGAGCTCATGGAGACAACGCTCTGGGTGACAGGGACATGGATGATTGTATCGGGTAATTTTAGGGCCTAGGGCTGACGGGGAATCGATCGCCGGTACATTTCACACAGGTGGGCAATCACATCGATCAGGGTGAGGCGGTAGTCGAGCAAAATTTCTTCGCTGCGCCCCTCCAGCTTGAGCTGTTTGGCGAAGCCATCCATGAGCTGCATGTGAATTTCGACGATTTGGGCGACGGAGATATCGGCCATGAAGGCCTGGTCAACAAAGTCGTCAATGAGCTGATTGAGGTTGATTTTGGGGTCTTTGGCAAAGTAACCCAAAATAATCACGCGGTAGTCAGCCTTGAGCTGGGCCAAAAACGTGGTGCGGTCATCGGGGCTCATGTTGCGCAAAAAAGAGCTAGGACTGCGTTTGTAATACACCCCCAGATATCCCAAGCGGGCTTTGAGCTTTTCGGTCAGTCGATGCTGCTGGGCACTGAGGCTATCGGACGAAGCGGCTGATGGATCAGCGACACTGGACGGCGGTAAGGGCGGGCTGGGGTGGGGCAGCTTTAAAAACTCTTGAATGGAGTTTTGAATCACCCGCTCAAGCTGGGGCCAAGCCTCGACGGCATGGTGAACCACGGCCCCGGGGTAGGCCTCGGCCCCAGCAACTGGTACGGCATTGGTCTCTAGGGGGCGATCGCTGGCGGTGGCCACCGCTTCACCCAGCAAGACCACCACCGGCACCATCAGCTCCAGCTGCATCAGCGCAGGGCGTAGCGCCTGTCGCCAAACCTGGTCGTCTACCACGAGACAGTCGGGTAGATCAGGGCGGCTCTGTAGCCAGTCTAGGGCGTCCTCGGGAACGGCGGTTTGATGCACTACGTATCGGCTGGGATCCAGATTTAACTCAGGAGCCTGCTTAGCCTGATCACCATGGGTCAGGATATAGATCTGAAGGGGAGCAACCAAGGGGTGACAGCCGTGAGCAGGACAGGAAAACAGGCTGGCCTAGGCCAGGGCACAACGGCCGTAACCAATCTGGGCCAGAATGCACTACACCGACCTAGGAGGTGTCAGGATATTGTCAATTGTAAAGGGTGGTTGTCAGAATACAGCCTACCCCCTTAAACCCAAGATCAGTCCCGACAGGAAATTTGCCAGGCCTGGGCCAGCCATGAGCCAGCCATGAATCTATGGCTCTGCCGCCCCTTCACGCCGTTTTAAGTGCCATCCCTCCAGGGAATTCGCCGGGAATTTAGCCCATGGCCCTGCCACCCCCTGACTACTTTTTAAGTTTTATCCCGGCCTATCCCCTGGCTACTCCTCTGGGAGAGATTGCCCACGCCCTCGGCCAGCCCGAAGCCATGACCCGGCCAGGCCGGTTTAGCCCCCTGGGAGAGGTGACACCGGCAGCGATCGCCCCCAGCCATATTGTGGTGATCGATGACGAAAATCGCCCCTTTGGTGCGATTCCCCTGGGGCGGCTCTGGGCGGTCTACCATAGCGTTGGGGCGGGTGGGGTCGAGAGGGCCGAGTACCGGCTGCTCGATTGCCAGCCCTGGCTAGAGCCGGTGGTAGAAGTCGTGGTCAATCAGCCCCTAGACGGCCCAGCCCTTAAAGATCTAGGTGCCCTGGCCCAGGGGGCCGTGTCCCCTGTCCTGGTGGTGGTCGACGCCGAGGGTCAATACCTGGGTATTGTGAACCCGCTGCGACTATTGGGCTGGCTAGCCGCGGGTGCCGACGGCGTAGACCCCAGGGAGACCCTGCCTAGGGGATCCATGGCACCGGGTTCGGCCCTGCTCTGGGGGGCACGTCGGGCCTGGGTGCTGGAGCTCAGCCATGCTCTCAAAACACCGATTACTACACTGCTGGGGCTGTCGACCCTGCTGTTGGACAGCCGGGTGGGGGCGTTGAGCGATCGCCAGTTTCGCTACGTCAGCCTCATGCGCCAGGCTATTCGTAAGCTGACCGCTCTGGTCAACCTGCTGCTTGACTGGATCCGCCTCGAGTCAGACCAGATTGGCCTAAATCTGGAGCGGGTGCATCTCCAGCCCTTGGCTGACGACCTCCTGCCTAGCTTTTTCAACGCCCAGCTTGAGGAGGAGGCCAGTGCCCCCTGGGTCGACGGCTTTACGGTTGGTCTGACCACCACCGAGGGCTGGGTGATGGCCGACCCTCTGCGTCTGCGTCAATGCCTACACTACGGTCTAGGCTATCTGCTGGCCCACAGCGCGGCCCCCGGGGGCCTGGTGATAGAACCCTGGGGACCGTGGCTGGGGTTCACCCTCTGGAGTTCAGACTTTATTGCGGCGACCCCAGAGCCACTGAGTTCGGTAGAGCCCCCTAGAGAGCACTCTAGAAAGCCCTTTAGCACCGCAGCCGTTCCCTTGGCAGAACCACAGTCCTTGGAGGGGTTGGGGCTGACCCTGGCGCGGCGCTTTAGCCACCTCCATGGGGGCGAACTCAGCCTGCTCAGTACCCCCACCTGGGGTAGCCGCATTACCCTGCTGCTGCCAGCGCCTCCCGGCCTCCCCGGTGCCGAGGAAACCCGGCTAGTGCTGCTGGCCTGTGCCCATGACCCGATGATTGATCAGGTCTACCGCAGCCTCCAGGGCACCGCCTACCGGCTAGCGGTAGCCCCCTCCTGCCAAACCCTGGGGGCTATGCAAGGGCGTCTGGTGCCAGCCTGCACCCTAGTGCACTGGGAATCGTTGCCCGATGACCCCATTGATGCCGCCGCTCGCTTGGCCTTGGTGCAGCGTTTCGGTATTCCCAGGGCGGTGGTGCTGAGTTGCCAAGGCCCAGCACCCGACCCTGGAACTGCCCAGGATGCCCCCCAGAAGGCCCCCTTCGCGGCCAAGACCCTCTCCCTTGAGACCCTGGATCGGGGGTTACGGCCCGCCCTCGATCAGGTTTGCCTGGCGGCTCCCCCGATTCCCGTCGCCGGGCTGACCGTGCTGCTGCTGCGCCCGACTGGAGCCGAAAATTTACCTAGTGCCTTACCCACCTCGGTGCAGACCTGGCTCCAGCACTACCGCTGCCGTCTCTTGCAGGTCGATGATCTCAGCCAGGCCAGTTTACTGAGCCGGGTGTGGCAACCCCAGGCTATTATTTTAGATGGGGCTGAGCCGGTGGCGTTGGCCTACCTCAAGGCCCTAGCCGACTACCCAGACCTCGCCAGCCTACCCCTGGTTACTCTCGTCGCCCCCGCCGATGAGACGGCGGCCCTAGCCCTGGGCCTCTCCCTGGTGGCCTGCCCGGAGGTGTTGATCCAGCCCCCGGCCCAGGCGGTGGCCAGTCTGCTCCAGGCGATCGCCCGCCCCCGCCCCGTTAATCTAGACCCCTTAGACTAATGCAGTGGCCTAATCAGGAGAAGTTGACACCCTCGGTAGTAGGTCATTGTTCTGGGGGGCAACCTTGGGCATATTGAGAACACTGTCGTGGGCCATCTCAACCGCCATGCCATGCAGACAATCTATGCATGACCCTAAGTTCTCGCATTCCGGTGCTTTGCTGAGCGATCCCCCGGTTCCCCTGGCAGGCGCTACCGTGCCGCTGCTGTACTGGCTGACCCTGGCATTGCTGAGCCAGACCGGGGGCGATCCCCCCACGGACCCCACCGAGTCGCCCAGAGCGCGATCGCCCCAGCGGCTGATTGATGCTATGCCGGGCATTGTGTTTCAAGCCGATGGCGATCTGGATTGGTCTATGCGCTATCTCAGCGCTGGCTGCACTGCCCTGACGGGCTATCGGCCAGAAGACTTGCTGAACCCCGACCACCCGACCTCCTACAACACCACTACCGAGCCGGAGGATCGGCCTCGGGTATTGGCGACCATTCACCAGGCCGTGGTTGACGGTCTGTCCTACGAGGTAGAGTACCGCCTGCTGACCCGCAGCGGTGAGGTGAAATGGGTCTGGGAAAAGGGGGCACCCATTGTCAATGCCCAGGGGGCGATCGCTGGTATTGAGGGTTTTGTCACCGACATTACCCCCCTAAAGCAGTCGGAGGCCGCCCTGCGCCAAGTGGAGCAAGCCCTGAAAGCGCGGGAAGATTTACTGGAGCTCGTGCTGGACAGCATTCCTCAGCCGATCTTTTGGAAAGACCGCCAGGGGCGCTACCTAGGCTGTAACCAAGCCTTTGCCACGATGCTAGGGCTAGCTGCCCCCGCCGATATCGTCGGCCACACCGATGATGAGTTGCCCTACGCGATCGCTGACGACGCCACCTATCGCAGCGCCCGCGATCGCCTGGTGATGGCCCAGGGCGTGGCTGACCTCCACGCCCTGGAGCCCCACACCTTTCTCGGTGGCCACCAGGGCTGGCTGGACTGTAGTCGCCTACCCATGCACGATGCAGGGGGGGCCGTAATCGGTGTGCTGTGCACCGTTGAGGATGTCACCACCCAGATTGCCGATCAGCAGATCCTGAAGCGACGCGAGCAGGCCCTGGCCACCCTGGCCGAAATTCAGCGGCAGTTGCTCGCCTGGCAATGGGACTGGCAGGAACCCGCCATTACTCAGGTTTTTGCGGCCCTAGGCGAGATCTCCGGTGCCAGCCGAGTCTACTACTACGAGCTCCAGGGGGGCCATCATGAACCCCTCTCCCTGTGCCAGCGGGTGGAGTGGGCGGCCCAGGGGATTGCGTCCACCCTGGACGACCCCCGCTTTCAGATCATGCCGCTGGATCCGCTCTTTACGGATTGGCATGACCAGTTGAGTCGGCAGCGGGTCATCAATCTGGTAGAAGCCGATTTCTCTGACCTCCAGCGCCAGGTGCTGGCCAGATCCCCCAGCAGCGTCAAGTCGCTGTTGCTGCTGCCCCTGATGATTCAAAACCAGCTCCAGGGGATCATGGGCTTTAGCAACTGCATGGCCTCGCGGGTCTGGAGCGCCGCCGAAGTGGATCTGCTGCGGGTGGTTACCGCCGACTTGGGCCTGGCCCTAGAGCGTCGCCACACCGAGCTGTCCCTTAAGCGGGCCGAAGCCAAGTATCGCAGCATGTTTGAAAATGCCGTAGAAGGCATGTTTCAGAGCACCCCAGCGGGGCAATACCTCACCGTCAACCCGATGCTGGCCAAGCTCTACGGCTATGACTCAGCGGAGGATTTAATTCAAACCCTGACTGACATCGATCAGCAACTCTACGTCCAACCCAATCGGCGGCAGGAATTTGCCAGATTAATTCAGGCCAGCGGATCAGTGCTGGGATTTGAATCTGAGGTGTACCGCAAAGACGGCAGCGTGATCTGGATTTCGGAGTCGGCCCGAGCCATCTACAGCGATTGCCACCAGCTCATGGGCTATGAGGGTACCGTCGAAGATATTACCGCCCGCAAGCGGGGCGAGGCGGCGATCCTCCGCCGCGATCGCCTCTTGCAGGGGGTGGCCCAGGCCAGCCAATGCCTACTCACCACCCCCAACCTGCACGAGGCTATTCCCCAGGCGCTGGCACTGCTGGGACAGGCCGCCACCGCCGACCGCGCCTACGTCTATGCCCACCATCCCCAATCCATCAGTAGAGCTCCGGCCATGACCATGGGCTATGAATGGACGGCCCCCGGCATTGCGCCCACCATTACCCAACCCCACTGGCAGGATAAGGCCTATGGTGACCTGGGCCTAGAGCGGTGGTGCACCGCCTTTCAGCAGGGCCAGTCGATCTATTCCCTAACCCGCCACCTCCCCCCTGGGGAGCAGGTGCTGCTGCGAAAAGATAACATTTTGTCAATTTTGATGGTGCCTATTTTTATCGATAGCGACCTATGGGGCTACATCGGTTTTGATGCCTGCCAGCGGGAGTGGGAGTGGACCCCCAGCGATGAGTCGATTTTGGTGGCGGTGGCGGCGAGTCTGGGGGGCGCACTCAAGCGCCAGGCCACCGAGGCCCAGATGGTGCATCAGGTGTACCACGACACCCTCACCGGGCTGCCCAACCGGGCTTTTTTTGACCAGCATCTGCCCCAGGCGATCGCCCGCACCCAGGAAGCTCAGCAGCGGCTAGGGGTGATTTTCCTAGACCTGGACAACTTTAAAACCATCAACGACACCCTCAGTCACGCCGTCGGCGACCGGCTGCTGCAACAGGTGACCCAGCGCCTGAGTGCCGCCCTTAGGGCCGAGGATATCATTGCCCGCTGGGGCGGCGACGAGTTTACCCTGATCTTACCTAACCTGACCAGCCCCAATGATGCCGCCAAAATTGCCCGGCGCATTGCCGACCAGCTGACCCCGCCTTTTTTGCTGCAAAACCATGAACTGCACGTCACCGCTAGCATTGGCATCGCCATCTTTCCGGATGATGGCCAAGACATGACCACCCTGCTGCAAAACGCAGATGCCGCTATGTATCGGGCCAAACAACAGGGCCGCAACAATTACCAGTTCTACACCCAAAGGCTCGGGACAGAGGCGGCCCAGCGACTGAAGCTTGAGAACTATCTGCACCACGCCCTGGAGCGCGACGAATTTATCTTGCACTATCAGCCCCAGATTAACGTGGCTACCGGAGCGGTGGTGCAAATGGAGGCCCTACTGCGGTGGCAGCATCCCCTGCTGGGGCTGGTGGCCCCCAGCCAATTTATTCCCCTGGCGGAAGAAAACGGGCTGATTGTGGCCATTGGCGAGTGGGTGTTGCAGACTGCCTGTATTCAAGTGATGGCCTGGCACCGGGCCAGTCTGCCCCTGGTCAAGCTGGCGGTTAACCTGTCGGCACGGCAGCTGCAGCACCCCAATCTGGTCAATATGGTGGCTAAGGTATTAGCTGACACCGGGTTTCCAGCTACCTATCTAGAGCTAGAAATTACCGAAACCGCCGCCATGGCTGACCTGGCCGCTTCCATTGCTCGCCTCCAGGAATTGCGCCAGCTGGGGGTAAAAATATCGATGGATGACTTTGGCACTGGCTACTCCTGCCTCAGTCACCTGAAGCAGTTTCCCCTAGATGGCATCAAAATCGACCAGGCCTTTGTGAAAGATCTGCCCTACAGCTCGGTCGATCAGGCCATGGTTAATGCCATTATTGCCATGGCCCGGGGGCTGACCCTGGGGGTCGTGGCGGAAGGGGTTGAGATTCCTGAGCAAATGCAGGCCCTCCACGAGCTGGGCTGTGTCGATATGCAGGGCTACCTGTTTGGTCGCCCCCAACCCCCCGAAGCCGTAGACACCTACCTCAGCCCGATCTACGGCCAGCAGTGGCGCTTGGTCTGATCGGTGATCAGTTCAGGGATCAGGCCCTGAGAGCGGCTTTCAGGCTCTGGCAAAAGTCGCCAATGGTCTGCAGTGCCCGCTGGGGGTCGTCCCCATCTAGCCGCTTGACAAAGGCGCTGCCGACAATCACCCCATCGGCTCCCCAGGCCTTGAGCTGTTGGGCCTGGTCGGGGTCAGACACCCCAAAGCCCACTCCCACGGGTTTGTCGGTGGTTTGCTTAAGGCCATCGATCAGATCCTTAACCCGGCTTTGCAGCTCGCTGCGAACGCCCGTTACCCCGGTAACGCTGACCAGGTACACAAACCCCTGGGCCTGGGCCGCGATAGCCTGAATGCGCTCAGGGGGTGAGGTGGGGGCAACCAGCAGAGTGACATCGATACTCGCAGCGGCGGCGGCGGCGAGCAGCCCGTCGACCTCCTCCAGGGGCAGGTCAGGTACCACCAGCCCGGCCACGCCCGCCGCCGCCACATCGGCCATAAACCGATCGACCCCCCGGTTGAGAATGGGGTTGTAGTAGGTAAATAAAATCAGCGGTGCTTGCAGATGGGGCTGCACCTCCTTCACCATGGCCAGCACCCTGTCCAGGGTGACCCCCTTCGCCAGGGCGCGGGTAGCCGCCGCCTGAATGACTGGGCCATCCGCTAGGGGGTCTGAGTAGGGTACCCCCAGTTCAATCAGGTCGGCACCGTTTTGATCCAGCACTCGCAGGGCGGCGGCAGTGGTCTCTAGATCGGGGTCGCCAGCGGTAATAAAGGGAATCAGGGCACATTCGCCCTGCGCCCGCAGGGTACGAAAGCGATCGGAAACAAGGGCCATGACAGGGTACCGGAAAACTCAGTCCAAAAAATACGGGCCAATGGACAGCCCAATAAAGCACTCTAGGGCAAGAGTGTCCCTACGTCTATGGCGCTCTTGAGCATAAAAGCCCCAACCGCTGCCCTATAGCTCGGCGGTTAGGGATCTACCAACAAACAAAACCCCAGCATCATTCCCGCCTACGTGGGAATGATGCTGGATGGGCTCCTGGGACCGGTATCCTATTTCAGCGCGAATTCCCTAGGGCTTAGCGTCGTCGTCTTGGTCGAGTTTGGCTTGGAGGGCGGCCAACTGCTCGGGGCTGAGCTCGTCGAGCCGACGCTGAAGCACAGCCGATTCGTAGTCGTCCATCTGTTGATTGAGGGTCATGTTGTGGGTTACGACCCTGAACAGGTAGCTGCTTAGCCAGGCCACTACCCCGCCTACCATGATCGCCTGGCTCCAAATGCCAGCTGAGATACCATCTAGCCCAAACAGCCGAAACCCAACAAACAGTCCGCCCCCGGCCAGGAAAATACCTATCCCAATGGCGATGATATCAATGCGTCTCATGCTGGTATTCTATAATCCCTAAGCCTTGAGGTCGCGGGGCTGGGGGCGAAAGTTTAAGAAGGGGCTGAACAGCAGCATGCCGGGGAAGAAGACAAACACCAGACCGTAGAGCAAGGTGCGCTCGATCGACCCGGCCATGTACCAACGCTGGCGGACATAAAAGATCAGCGCCAGGGGCACGACCAACAGGTAAGCCCCGGCAATACCGGCATAGGCGCCCGCCGCTAACAGGAAATCGCTCGAGAGTGCCGTTGGCAGTGCCATAGTAATCATTCGCTAACTCGACTGCTATAGGAACCGGGAGCAACCTGGAGGACTCCCATGTCAAATCATAGTGCCTTGGATCGCGGTTGTAACGCAACCCTAAGTCCCTAGACCTTTTATGGTCCAGGCATTGAGATTGGCAGCCTTAGCCCACCACCACGGCGCGATCGCCGGGGCGCAGGATGCCCTCTCGCAGCACCCGCGCGTACAGTCGGCTGCTGCCGGGGTAATGGGTCTGACTGATGCGGCTAAACCGGCGATCGCTAAACCCATGCATAATCGTCTGACAGGGGGCGGCGTAGTCCGTAATTTCTACCTGCACCTCGCTGCCCAGCTGGATCTGGCTACCCGGGGCCAGACTAGCCCAATCTAACCCCGCCAGGGTGACGTTTTCGCCAGCGCTGCCCAGGGCGATCGGGTGGTTCTCCTGCTGTAGGGCTTTAATTACCTCTAGTGACCACAGGCAGAGGGCGCGATCGGGGCCGCCGTGGTACTTCAGATTTCGCTGGCGATCGCCCACAATCCCCGCAGCGGTAACGTGGGCCGTCGCCACTGGCTGCTTCGGCACGCCCCCGTCAGAAACGCTGATCTGCACGACCCGCCCGCCTGAATCCGTAGTTTGCTGAGGGGTTTGCTCCATTGCCTGATCCATAACCTAATCCATGACCTCATACGTGGTCTGATGCGTGACCCCATCCTATCGCTAACCCCAGCCCCTAGAACTTGCCCGTCTGGTTTGCCGAGGTCAACCCCGAGGATCAGGCTGCCCCGAGCACCGGGGCAGGGCAGCCAGCCGTTGCAGGATCAGGGCCAGATCCTGGGCTAATAGCGGCTGCGTCGCTGGCAGCAAGGGAGGGATATGCACAAATAATGCCTGGGTTGGCCAGTGGTGCTGGGCGATCGCCCCCAGCACCCGGTAATACAGATGGTTGCACACGTAGGTGCCGGCACAGTCGCTGATTGCCGTCAGGTGCGTATCCGCCATCAGATCGACCAAGGGTAGCGAGGTTGACACCGTCCGATCATTGCCCTTGCCGTGGCGCTCCAGGTTCAGATGGGTGCGCCCCTCGGCCATGCCGCAGCAGACCACTACCGCAGGCTGGAGCTCGACCACCTTGGCCATCACCCGAATGGGGGCCAGCTCAAAGCTGACGGGAATCTGGCGCAGCACCGTAGTCCTGTCCGGTAGCAACTGTCCATGGTGCAAGTAGGCCACCAGGTCATCGGCCGCATTGGAGG
>Ga0169931_10007314_pt1 | contig 16390 bp, 16 predicted proteins | sample Kivu_15m_20L_FD_129675 | JGI IMG/M metagenome (GOLD analysis project Ga0169931, IMG submission 129675) | Freshwater microbial communities from Lake Kivu, Western Province, Rwanda to study Microbial Dark Matter (Phase II) - Kivu_15m_20L... | ecosystem: Environmental > Aquatic > Freshwater > Lake...
CAACCCCAGCAAAGCTAGGAGGGCAAGCCTCTCAGACATCAGGGAAGAAGGCAGCTTCGCCAAAAGGAAGTAGTTTTTTTCTTTCCGGGCTGCTTGTGGCCGTTGTCCTGATTCATATTCCTCTCCATCAATGGATGTATGACCGGCAGATTGGCATGACGGGAATCGAGCCCCCGCTGCTTCCCTTTAAGATTTCCGGCATTCTCACCAACTGGGCCAAGATCGTGATCCCCGCAGTGATTAGCTATCTTTATGTGGCCAGCCGCAATCGCTCACCTTTTTTGATCCTCGGCTTGGCTGCCTATGCCTGTCTTCTGGGGGCGGGAACGTTCAGCCGGGGCGCCGCATTTCTGGTCTTGTTGGGTGTTTTGTTTGCCGCGGTGCAGGAAAAAAAATGGGGGGAGTTGGCACTAGGAGTGACAGGACTTTTAGTGGCCCTGAGTTTTGCCAACATGGCACGAGAGCTGGGCATGACCAGTATTGGAGACGTTTCGGTGGGAGATACTGCGAGGGGCCTGTTTAGTTTTCTTGTTGAAATTTTGCTTTCGCCGGGACTGTTTTTGGGGTTAAGGAGCCTACCTTTCGAATTTCTTGGTCGTTTTGAATCCTGGCAATCCCTTTGGTTATCCCATCACTTTGATCCGGCAGCAGTGGGCGGTTCTTGGGAAATTTTTTGGAAGTTCGTGGACTGGCAGTTGGTTGAGCTTGGGCATCGGGCGGTCCATCTGGAGTTTGTTGGGTACATCCCACCCGAAGGTTTTTACAATTGCGGCTCCTCAGTCTTGAATTACATATTCATGGCTGCGAACGGCGGGTGGCCCATGGTCATCCTATTTGCGATTTACTCTGCCGTTTACCTTTCCTTTTTTGAGGTTTCGGTCAAGGTAGTCGCAATTCGGTGGCGAAAAAAACCTTCATTGGCGGTGAGCGGAGTACTCATGCTCTTTACCCTACTTTACTACACAGCTCCAGGGTTTCCCACCCTTAACCAACTATTCGGAGTTGCGGCCGCCGGGGCGCTTTTGGCGCGGGTCACAACCAGATCCAGAGCCACCGTGCCTATGGCAAAGAGCGGTCTCACAAATGGGAAGACCGCCGTCCCAAGGCAGGCCTGAGCTTTTAAAAAAATAGCGCAACACAAACAAAGAAAGTGCCAAAAATATTTATCCAACTTAGCGGCGGGCTGGGGAACCAGATGTTTCAGTATGCCGCCGGGAGGGGAGTGGCGGAAAAGCTTGGGGCGGAACTGGTGCTCGACAGCTGGAGCGGATTCGTCCGGGACAGGGAGTATCGGCGTAGCTATGAGCTGGGAGCTTTTCGCATCAAGGCAAGAAAAGCCAAGGCGTGGGAACGTTGGCCTGTCTGGCTGCAACGGACCGAGCAAAAAATGAGAGGGAATTCACCCGGCTCGCCCCCGAACGGGTTGATAAAGATAAGACGGCCCTATGGTAAGTTCTTGCTGGATGATAACCGGGCCTTTTACCCGAAAGTCTTTGAACCAAATGAAATCGATACCTGGATGATTGGGTGTTTTCAATCGCCCCAGTATTTCGAATTCATTTCCGAAAAAATACGAGAGGAGCTGACGCCGCCCATACCTTCCGATCCGAGGTTCCGGGTGCTGGGGGAACGGCTGAGAAGTCAGCCGACCGTGGCAGTGGGTATCCGACTGTATGAGGAGGCGAAAGATCCAGCGGCTCACTCGCTGGGACGGAGTGAGAAAACCATGGGCGAAATCAAACAGGCTTTGGAGAAGTTAAGGCAAAGACATCCGGATTTAAAAGTAGCCCTCTTTTGCACCCACCGGGCAAGGGTTTTGGAGGAACTAGGCCTGCCCCATGACGTGGTATTTGTTACCCATGAGGAGGGGTTTCAGGGGAGTATTTCAAGACTTTGGTTGCTTACCCAGTGCCGCCATCACCTGTTCAACAACAGTAGTTTTTACTGGTGGGGGGCTTACCTAAGTGAAATTCACCATCAGGAATCAAAAGGAAAAAAAGAGATTCTAGCTGCAAACCAATTCTATAATCAGGACAGCTACTTAAAAAAGTGGAAGACTTTTTAGAAAAGAAGTTTAAAGAAAAATGAAAAATCAGGATAAAAAGATCATTAAAAACCTTTTAAAATTATTGCCCAAGCAGAAAGAAAGATGGTGTGTAGAATTTGGCGCTTGGGATGGTATCGCCGGTTCTAACATAAGAAATCTAATTTTGAATCAAAGATTCTATGGTATATTTATTGAGGGTAATCCCAAAAGGTACGCCCTGCTGGCAAAAAACTATCAATCACACAAAAGAGCTTTTTGTTATAATGCCTATGTAGGTTTTCAGACAAAAAATTCTCGAAGTCTTGACAATATTTTAAAAAAAACAGAAATCCCATTAAACTTCGACTTTCTCTCCGTAGATGTTGATGGTAACGACTACCATATTTGGAAATCATTAACCCGGTATCGTCCAAAGGTGATTTGTATAGAAATCAACCCATCAATTCCAAAAGATTTAATCTTTATTCAGGAAAAAAACAGCCAAACTCACCACGGAACAAGTCTGGCTGCCATGGATCAACTGGGACAAGCTAAAGGCTATCAGTTGGTAGCAGCTAGTGAAATCAATGCCTTTTTTGTCGACAGGCATTACTTAAAGCGATTCAGGAATAAAAAGTGGCCTCAGTTTCAAGGGGCTAAGGTAACCTATTTATTTGCAGGCCTTGATGGCACAGTATTCTTATGAGGTTATAAAAAGATTCCCGGACACGAAATTCCCTTCCGTGAGCAGAGGTTTCAGGTTATCCCTCCAAGTTTGGTTTGTCTTCCAGGTTATCACAAGGGCTGGAAAAAAATCCTCTTCTCGGTCTGGCTCTTAATATTTGAATTCAGAAAATTTCGGAGTGCCTTGATCAAGAGAATCACCCTTCAAAAAGAAAATTAAAATCCTTTACGTCGGGCAAATCACCGGACCTCACGACCGGGATCCGCAGTGGATTGATGCCTTAACCCGGGAAAATCTTGAAGTTCATGCCCTTGACATTTTTCCATTCGAGCAGCAGTGCCGCGGAAATTGGTTTCGGCTTCAAAACCTTCTGTCCTTAGGCCCACCATTTTATAAGCTTCAAAAAAGTTTACTTGAAAATGCCCGGAAGATAAAACCTGATATTATCCATTATAGAATGCCAGTCAGAGTATGGTGCCGGACAATCCGCCAACTCCGACATGAGGGATTTTTGCAAACCTGTTATTGTAATGACGACCCTTTCTCCCCAAGGGCTATTTGGGGACTTCACCTTCATTTCTTAAAAGCCTTGCCACTTTTCAATCACCATTTTCTTTTTCGTAAAAAAAACATTTCTGATTTTAGCAAAAAAAGATGCGATTCTTGTACGCTGTTGTCGCCTTACTTTCCGGATCAAGCCCTTTGTTTAAAAAAACAAAAAATCTCCAAGTTCAAATATGATGCTGTTTTTATTGGACACTGGGAAAATGATGGGCGTTTAGAAAAACTTGAGTTTTTAGCTCGGAGAGGTCTGCGAGCTCAAGTTCACGGTTCAATTTGGGAGCGAAAAGTCCTTGCCAAGAGTCCTTTGAGGGGGCCCTTCCGGTCAACCTTCGGGCCTAAAAGCTGGGCACTCTACCGGGAAAGCCACGGCTCACTTTGTTTTTTTTCGAAATTAAATAATGACTGCTGGACACGGCGCCCACTGGAAATTGTGGCGGCCGGAGGCCTGCTAATTTGTGAGCGGACGGCCGAGGCCCAAAGTCATTTTACAGAGGATCAAGAAGCCCTTTATTTTTCCAGCGCAGAGGAGCTTTATCAACAAGTTCTTCGAGCAAAGAACAATTCCTCGATGGCTCGTGTGATGCGGGAAAGGGCTCTCGCCAGATTAAAAAAGGGGAGGTATTCGTTGGGAGATCGGGTAAAAGACATGATGGAAATATGGGATGTAAAAATTAAAGAACGAAGGGAAGGTGTCTTTTGAAGAAAATTTATATCTCAACATTTCCTTTTTGCGAAACCAACCGGTTTCCTCTGGAGATGCTCGTGGGTAACGGATGTGAATTTACAATCAATCCATTGGGCCGGAAAATGACCGAAGATGAACTCATCACCGCTTTGGGGGAGAGTGTCGCCTTGGTGGCGGGCACTGAGACAATTTCCCAAAAGGTTTTTGAAAAATGCCCAAAGCTTAGGCACATTTCAAGAGTGGGAGTGGGGCTTGATAGCGTGGATCTCTTGCAGGCGCGAAAAAGGGGTGTCTCAATTTCCTATACTCCTGATGCGCCGGCTCCGGCCGTGGCGGAGTTGACCATCGGGCTCATGATTTCACTTCTCCGAAAAACGGATCAGGCTAATTTGATGATGCATAACGGTGAATGGAAGCGGTTCATGGGACGCCGGATTTCCGAAGTAACCCTTGGCATCTTGGGGGCTGGAAGGATTGGCGGAAGAGTCCTTCGACGTTTAAGGAGTTTTGGCACTCCCAGGGTCCTCGTGAATGATCTGTTGGCAGATCAATCCCTTAACAAAGCCATTCCTGAGTTGAAGTTGGAATGGGTAGAAAAAGAAATCATCTACCGTGAGGCCGACTTAATTTCCCTGCACCTGCCACTAACTCCGCGGACCAAGCATCTGATTGGTTTCCGTGAACTTGCCATGTTTAAAAAAGACTCTTTGCTCATCAACACCAGCCGCGGGGGAATCGTGGATGAAAGTGCGTTGTGGGAGGCCCTGCGCACCGGTCCTCTGGCCGCAGCCGCGGTCGATGTATTTGAGAAGGAGCCATATGATGGTCCACTAAAGCAACTTCCCAACTGCCTACTTACTTCCCACATAGGCTCCATGAGCCAGGATTGCCGCACCCGTATGGAGGTGGAGGCTACGGAAGAAGCCATTCGGTTTGTCTCTGGGAAACCGATGTTGAGCCCGGTTCCTGCAGAGGAGTATGAAAACGTCCGCACTGTCTAACAAAGCAAAAAAAAGCCCAGCCCAAGCCCTGTTGGCCCGCGCTCGGATTGTCTTCTGGGACTTTGACGGGGTTCTTAAAGAAAGCTTGGAGGTTAAGGGCAAAGCCTTCGCATCGCTGTTCCCAAATTCTTCGCCAGACTTGCGCCAGAAAATTATGGATCACCATGCTGCACACGGGGGCATTTCCCGCTGGGAAAAGATTCCTATTTACCTGCAGTGGGCCGGCGTGGGGGTGTCCTCGGAAAAACTGCAGATTTATGCATCGAAGTTTGCCGCATTGGTCGCAGAAGGCGTGCTGAATTCCGAATGGGTGCCCGGGGCGCGGGAATACCTCCGCACAAATTTCCATGTGCAACGATTTTGCTTGGTGAGTGCTACCCCACAGGAGGAGTTGGAGCAGCTGGTAAAGTCGCTGGGACTTGCTCCCTTTTTTCAGGTTATCTATGGATGGCCTAAAGAAAAAGTAGAAGCCATTTACGAGGAGTTGGTCCTTTCAGGAATGCTACCTGAAGAAGGGCTCATGGTCGGTGACTCGGTCGTGGATTACCAGGCGGCCCTTGCCAATCAGGTGCCTTTTTTGCTCAAAAAAAATAGTCACAATCAAAAATTCTTTCAGTTAAACAATATCGTCAGCGTGCCGAATTTTCTTTTCTAGAAAAATGTGAACCGCCTCATCTCAATTCGTAGAGTTCGAAAAAAGCTTGCCAAGGGGAAAGTCAGTCTGGGCAGCTGGATGCAGATTCCCAACGGATCGGTAGCCGAAATCATGGGGGCATCAGGGTATGACTGGGTGGCTGTGGACATGGAGCATGGTGCGATTGGGGTGGAGCAATTGCCCGACCTTTTCCGTGCTCTGGAATTGGGCGGCACCCTGCCTTTAGTCCGTCTGGCGGAGGGCACTGCCAAAGAGTGTAAACAAGCCTTGGATGCCGGGGCTGGCGGGGTGATTGTTCCGAATGTGCAAACCGCCGCCCAGCTTGCCAAGGTCTGTGACGCCTGCCGCTGGCCTCCGGCGGGCAAGCGAGGCGTAGGATTTAGTCGCGCCAACCTTTTTGGAAAATACTTTAAAAATTACCACAAAGAAGCGCAACAGCCACTCCTCATTGCCATGATTGAAAGCAGTCAAGCATTTAAGGAACTCGCCGCGGTTTTAAAAGTAAAAGGCTTAGACGCAGTTTTAATTGGCCCGTATGATCTTTCCGCAAGTTTGAAAATGCCGGGCAAAATCAAAGATGCGCGCATGCAAGTAGCTTGTCGCCATATCCTCAAAGAATCCAAAAAAGCCGGAGTAGCTTGTGGTATTCATGTAGTGGAGCCTTCCATTGGGGAGTTAAAAAAACGAATTTCACAAGGATACTGTTTCGTTCCGTACTCAATTGATGCAGTAACCCTGAGAAAAGGTTCTGTCTGCCCAGCAAGAACTTAAAAAAAGCCATGAGAATGAAACCAAAGTCTCCCCGATGCGGACAGTCAGATAAAAGAAACCAAGCATATAGATCGCAATGGAGCCCAAAAAAGTTTTTCACGAGGCTAATAAAAAATCCGCAACCAGTCATTCTTGATGTGGGTGCCCATCATGGGGAGTCCGCCGTTTTTTTTAAAAAGATTTTTCCAAAGAGTTTTATATATTCATTTGAGCCCGATCCTTCCAATTTTCGCATCTTGCAAAATGTAATTTCGAAAATAAATAAAAAACCAAATTTACAAAAAAAGACTTTTGCTATTCCTCTGGCTGTAGCTGAAAAAAACGCTAAAATGGTATTTTATCAACAATCTATCTCTCATCTCGGAGGGCTTTTAGCTATCAATAAAAAATCCAAAGATTCTTTAGGTTATGCAAAAAAAGCACCTAACAGAAATCTTCAAGTTTCAACTACAACCTTGGATCGTTTTTGCAAAAATCAAAATATTAAATTTATAGACCTTCTTAAAATTGATTGCCAAGGATATGAGATCGAAGTCCTAAAAGGAGCCAAGAGAATTTTGGGAAAAACCGCCTGTTGCTCCATTGAAGTATCTTTCTACGATTTTTATAAGAAATCAACCTCCCTTTTGCAGGTTTCAAAAATGATGGATGCGGCAGGGATGGAATTGTGGGATATTTCAAAGGTTTCCAAAAATCCAAAAAATTTTAGGACCGACTGGGCCGAACTGGTTTTCTTGAAAAGCTTCAAAATAGCCGGCAAGAAATGAAAGAGGAGGAAATCCGGCCGAAGAAAATCTTTGATGAGTATCTCCGTCTAGCCGCTGTAGATACGAAAACCTTTTTTGGGCAGGCGGCCAGAAACGAAATCTCCTGCCCGGCATGCGGAGAAAATGGACGGCCGGAGTTTGAAAAAGAAGGCTTTACCTACGAGGAGTGCCCGAAGTGTCAAACCCTTTTCGTCAACCCCCGCCCGGAAGCTCGGGCGTTTGAACGATACTACCGCGAATCACCCTCCTCTCGTTTCTGGGCGACCACCTTTTACAAGGAGACCGCCGAGGCTCGGCGAGAAAAGCTTTGGAAGCCGAAAGCTAGGGGTATTTTAGAAATCCTCGGCAGATTCTCCAGACCTAAAGAGGTTTCCTTGGTCGACATCGGGGGTGGGTACGGGCTTTTTGCGGAGGAAATGGAGAGGATCACGGGTTTAAAACCGGTGATTCTCGAACCCGCCCCCCATCTGGCCGCCATCTGCCAGCAGAAGGGCCTTCGGGTGGTTCAGAAATTTCTCGAAGAGGTTCTGCCGTCGGATTTGCCCCCCGGCCCCAAGGCATTCGTGAGCTTTGAGCTATTTGAACACCTGCACGACCCTTCTTTTTTTCTGGAACGCCTACGGGGATTAATGGCTTCTGGCGACCTTTTTATCTTCACCACTCTTTCCGGGACTGGGTTGGACATTCGGTCCCTTTGGGAAAATTCAAAATCGGTTAGTCCACCGCACCACTTGAATTTCCTGAATCCGCGGTCGGCCCAAACACTTCTGGAGCGGACGGGTTTTGAGGTTTTGGAGATCACCACGCCGGGTCAGTTAGATTTGAGTATCCTGGAGAATAGCCGGGAAAAAATCCGGGACCGCTTTTGGAAAACCTTTCTTGAGGTGGCCACACCGGAAGAGAAGCAAAAAATGCAAGTCTGCATCGCCTCCTTAAAGATGAGTTCTCATATGTGGGTGGTCTGTAATAAGAATTAAAGCTTTTGACGTTTTCAAAAAAAATACTTGCCCTAGTTCCCGCCCGGATGGGCAGCAGCCGATTTCCGGGAAAACCGATGGCGAAGATCCTGGGAAAGCCCATGATCGGTCATGTTTATCAACGGGTTATCGAATGTCCCTTGGTCACGGAAACAGCCGTGGCCACCTGTGATCAGGTCATTTATGATTACATCCGTTCCATCGGAGGCACTGCGGTGATGACCTCCGCCTCCCATGAACGAGCCTCTGATCGATGCGCGGAAGCATTACTTAAAATTGAAAAAGAAAAAAGTTATCAATTTGATCTCGTGGTGATGGTTCAAGGAGATGAGCCGATGGTTCATCCTGAAATGATCCGTGAAGCTATCGAACCGTTTCTAACTGACCCTTCAATTATTGTCACTAATCTCTTGGGAAAAATTAAGAATGAAAAAGAATTTCAGGATCGTAATTGCATCAAAGTAGTTTGCGACCTTCAAAAAAATGCGATGTACTTCTCGCGAGAGCCTATTCCTACTTCAATTCGGGAAAAAGGAGCTTTCTCCGGAAAGCAGATCTGTGTCATTCCGTTTCAACGTGATTTTTTAATGGAGTATACTAAGCTCCCCCCAACACCGCTGGAAATTGCAGAATCTGTGGATATGCTACGAATTCTGGAGCATGGCAAAAAAGTCCGCATGATAGAAACCGCGTACGACACCCAGTCGGTCGATACAGAACAAGATCTTAAAAATGTTGAGGCGCTTATCACAAAAAACAAAGCCTATTGAAACACATTGGATGAAGTGAAAAAAAAGATTTTAGCTTTCGACAGCTGGACAGGGGGAGTTATTCATTACGCGCGGTTGATGCCCGAGTTACGAAAAAAGCATATCGAGCTAATGCTTGTCCATATTGGTTCATGGGGTTCGGACATGGGCAGGCCAAAGGAGGAGAGCCTTCAAGGCATCTTGGTACGGGATGTTTGTTTTTATGATAATCCTGATTTTGAAAATATTTTAAAAACCGAAAAACCCGATCTGGTCCTTTTTTTATCCACGCAGACCTTTGCTCATCGCGCTTTTATTCGGTTTTGTAAAAAATTGAAGATTCCAACGGTTCACTTAACCCATGGAATTTTTTCTTCAATGGCTTTGGAATCAGGTCGATTTTATAAGATGAACTTACTATCCTACGGAAAATTTATTTTATCAAGAGTTGTTAAAATGTTTAAAAAAGTATGGCCAACTTATTTGGGCGCCCTCTTAAGGACGAGTGGAGGAAACAAGGATTTTTTAAATTTTATCAGGGATAATATAAATCTTTTGCTTAGTCGTGACGCGCCCCTAGCAGATGATGGAATTACTGATCAAGTGCTGATCTACACGGCTGCAGATCTAGACTATGCAATCAGCAACTTCCGCAGTCCACATACAAATATAAAAATTGTCGGCAATCCTGACGCATCACGATTCGGATTGACCGAAGAGCTGATCAACCTGTTTTCGAAAGAACAGTTTCAGAAAAACAAAGATGTGGTATATATCGACACCTCCTTAATTCTTCGGGGGGCTATTTTTCAGGACTTCGAGCAGTACCGAGCGCATCTAATGGAAACCAACCAAGCGTTTCGGGATCTTGGCAGAAGAATGTTCGTGAAGTTGCACCCTAACTTCGATGGCACCGGAATTCCTCAACGCCTGCGGGCGGTTGGTCTGGAAATCTGCCCCCACGAAAGGTTCCTTGAACACCTGCGAAACTCATGTTGTGCGCTCACTGAGGCTTCCACTGCAGGACTAATGCCGGCCTACATGGGCCTACCGGTTTTTCTTGCCCAATATGGTAGGCTTAAAGAGCATCAATTCGGCAGTATTTTTTCTACCTACCCTCGCGCGGTTTTTTTGCGCGACTTGCCAGAACTTAAAAACTATTTTTGTGATGACTCTGAACTGAAAAAAATCTTTAATAAGGATATTTCCAAATGGGTTGATTTTAACCTTGGGCCAAGGCCATTGGATGCGATGCCGCGCCGCTGTGTGGAAGCCTTTGTTTCCTTAATGAAGGAACGTATCTCATAACCAGAAACCGAAAAATAAAAAAAAGCTTAAACTAAAAAAGTGTGCGGAATCCTCGGTTTGGCCTCAATTCTGCCTAATAACAACCGGCCATGGCTGGCGGTTTGTCGGGACACGATGAATCATCGCGGTCCGGATAGTGCAGGCGAGTGGTGGTCGGAGGACGGAAGGGTGGGACTGGGACATCGGAGGCTATCCATCCTCGATCTTTCGACTACGGGGCATCAGCCGATGAGGATTGCTGAGCTAGGGCTGACGATTGTTTTTAATGGAGAAATTTATAACCACAAAGAGATAAGAAAAGAGATAGAAGAACATGATTTCGGAATTCGGAATTCGGAATTCGGAAACAACTACAAGTCAACATCTGACAGTATTGGTGGGCGAGTGTGGAATGGGTCATCGGACACGGAAGTCTTACTGGCGGCGTATGCGAAGTGGGGGACGGACTGCCTAAGGCATCTGAATGGGATGTTTGCCTTTGCGATCTATGATGAGCGGAAACGGCAGCTGTTTCTGGCCCGGGATCGGGCGGGGGAGAAACCGCTCTTTTATCGGCTGGAGAATGGAAGGCTGTGGTTTGCCTCGGAGCTGAAGGCTCTGATGTCCGTCCCGGGGCTGCCTAGAAAAATCGATCCCAAGGCCTTGGACTGTTATTTGGCCTTCGGTAACGTTCCGGGCGAGATGTGTATTTTGGAAGGTTATCATAAATTGCCCCCAGCCCATGCGATGACGTATGACCTGGATCGCGGCACCCACTGGATCTGGCAGTGGTGGCGACTCCCGCCGTTTGAGGAGGTAGGTGGAAAGGAACGAGTGGAAGCAGAACATCTGATAGATGAGCTGGAGGTTCTTTTAGAAGATGCAGTGGCGAAGCAGATGGTGGCGGATGTGCCGGTGGGGATTTTGCTGAGCGGCGGCGTGGACTCGAGCCTGGTGACCGCGATGGCCGTGCGGAAATCGAGGAAAGTAAGAACATTCACGATAGGATTTCCTGGGGCAGGGAGGCTGGATGAGACCGAGCATGCCCGGCTGATCGCAAGGCATTTCGGAACGGACCATACCGAGCTGATGGCGGAACCAGCCACGGCGGAGCTGATCCCGCTGCTGGCCCGGCAGTTTGATGAGCCGATGGTGGATTCGTCGATGATTCCGACCTTTCTGGTGAGTCGGCTGGTCCGGCAGCACTGCACCGTGGCGCTAGGAGGGGATGGGGGGGATGAACTGTTTGCAGGGTATGAGCACTATAGTCGGCTACTCTGGATGCAAAGTAGGCTGCGGTTTGTACCGAGTTGGTTGCGCCACGCGGTGGCAATCTCTGCGGAAAAAATGCTGCCTGTGGGGCTAAAGGGGCGGAACTACCTGCAGGGGCTTGACGTGGAGTTTGATCGAGGGTTGCCGACTTTGGCCAGCTACTTTGATCGAACCACTCGAAAGAAGCTTCTACAAAAAAAAGGCGAATCAAGCATGGTAGCCGAAGAGGTGTGGCGATCCCGAATACCCATACAAAAAGATTTATTGCAGAGAGCCACCCGGATGGATTTCTGCAGTTACTTGGCTGAAGACATTTTGGTGAAGGTAGATCGCGCCAGTATGCTTAATTCGTTGGAGGTGAGGGCGCCGTTGCTGGATTATCGGGTGATAGAGTTTGCCTTCGGTAAGGTGCCCGCACGTCTAAAAGCCACCGAGCGTGAAAAAAAAATCCTGCTGAAACAGCTGGCGGCGCGGGTGCTGCCGCGTGATTTTGACAAGCAGCGCAAGCAAGGCTTTTCAATTCCGCTATCCAAATGGCTAAAAAAAGGGCCGTTCCGCGATTTGTTTTGGGAGACTCTAACAAATGCAGATTGCCTGTTTGATGCGAAGACAGTGATGGGCTTGCTTAGGGGGCAGAGTGCTGGGCTTAGTAATGGGGACAGGCTGTTTGCTTTGGTACAACTTGAAATTTGGAGAATAAATTATAACACTTATTTATAAATAAAAAAAAGTAAGAAAATTAGGATTAGGCGTAACATCTAAGTTATCAGAAGGCAGAAGCGCTGGTCTTGGCTTTTGTGTTACCGAGGTTGTGAGTGGGCGGTTGACGGCGGCAAGAGGTCGTAAACGTGAACGAAGGCGGTGGGCGGGATGAGAGCGGGAGGATAACAGTGAAAAAAAGCGAAAAGCGAAAATTGCGATATGCATTGGCTTTGGCGGTGGCTTTAGACTTACCGCTAACGGCTAAATGCTCACTTTTTGTTTACAGTTGCATTTAGGTTTACGAAAGCGGGGATCGTAAAGCTATGGACTTAAGACAAGGACCACCACCCCCTGCCTACGGCTAATCGCTAACAATCAAAGCCACGAACAAATCAACATGAAATTAGGGATCAATGCGGCACGAGCTCGGTCCGGTGGCGCAGTTGCTCATTTGGTGGGGATATTGGGGACGGTTAATCCGAGGGAGTTTGGAATTAGGGAGGTTCACGTGTGGGGTTATCAGAAGCTGGTGCAGGCTCTGCCAAAACGTCCCTGGCTTAAACTCCATATCCCCGGATGCGCCAATAGAAGTATTCTGCTGCAACTATTATGGGAGCGATTCACGTTGCCAACACTGCTAGACGAAATGAAATGTGATCTTTTATTCAACGTGGATGCCGGGTCGATCTGTCGATTTAAACCTGCGGTAACCGCCAGCCAGGACATGCTCTCCTACGAGCCTGGAGAGATGCAGAGATACTGCTTCTCCCGTGCATGGTTGAGATTATGGGTCCTTAAACTTGTCCAAAATGCAGCTCTGCGGTGGGCAGACGGTGCTATCTTTTTGACCCGGTACGCCGGCAAAGTCATCCAAGGATCGTGTGGAAAGCTCCAAAATGTCGCCTATATCCCGCATGGGGTGGGCAGTGAATTTAAAAAGGTGCGACACAGGCGGTTTCCCTCAAGGAATAAGCCCATTCAAATCTTATATATTTCCAACATTGCACCTTACAAGCACCCGTGGATGGTGGTGGAAGCGGTGGCCCATCTACGTGCCAAGGGATATGACCTAAGACTGAGTCTGGTGGGAGGGGGGGAGAAGCCAGCAAAATTAAGGCTTGAGCGGTGCATGGCCGAACATGATCCGAAAAGCAAGTTTGTGAAGATCTATCCTTTTGTGGAGCATGCGGACGTTCCAAAGTATTTGGCTCAAGCGGATTTATTTGTCTTTGCCTCCAGCTGCGAGAACATGCCAGTGACGCTATTAGAAGCCATGGCGGCCGGGCTGCCGATTGCTTGCTCCGACCGGGGTCCGATGCCGGAGGTTCTGAAGCATGGGGGAGTTTATTTTAAACCGGAAGATCCGGGCACGATCGCTGCTGCCATGGAAATTTTAATAACAGATTCATCCCAACGTAAAACATTAGCGGAGCGGGCGAGCCAATTGGCCGGGAAATATTCCTGGGAACGATGCGGAAAAGAGACTTTTTCGTTTCTTGCCCAGACTGCAAAGACTGCGCTTTTATGACCTCACAGTCCTATCAGATTTGTACAAAAACCGTGATAGACACGTCTGATGGGTCGGCATGGTTTGATCAAAATGGAATTTCAAATCACTACTGGAAATTCCAAAAGAAAATTCAACCTCGCTGGCAAACTGGCCCAGAGGGACGGGCTAGGCTGGAAAAGGCGGTGGCGGAGATGAAGAGGGCCGGGCAAGGACAAGAGTTCGACTGCATCATGGGTATGAGTGGAGGTGCGGATAGTTCTTACATGTTGCATGTGATGGTCAAAGAGTATGGCTTACGCCCCTTGGTTTTTCATGTGGATGGCGGCTGGAATAGTGAAACCGCGGTCAATAATATCCATTGCTTAGTGGAGAAGTTAAAGCTGGATCTCTATACGGAGGTCATTGATTGGAATGAGATGAGGGATTTCCAACTAGCCATGTTTAAGAGCGGGGTTCCGCACCTTGATATACCCCAGGATCTGGCCTTTATCGGAGTTCTCTATAAATTTGCGGAAAAGCATAAAATTCGACACATCCTCAACGGTGGAAATATTTCCACCGAGTGCGTGGATATTCCCTTAAACATCCTCTACTGGGGAACGGACATGGCGCAAATCAAGGATATCCTGAGAAAATTTGGAACGGTAAAAATGAAAAGCTACCCATTTAGTTCAATCTTTTACCATAAAATCTACCTTCGATATTTTCGGGGGGTTAAAGTGTTCAAACCATTAAATTACATCCCTTATATCAAAAAAGATGCGATGCTTTTTCTTAAAAAAGAGTATGGGTGGAAGCCGTACCCACAAAAGCATTTCGAATCCCGGTTTACCCGTTTTTTTGAGGGATGGTGGTTGCCCACCCGGTTCGGCTTTGACATGCGTCGGCGGGAGTTTTCGAGCCTGATTCTGACGGGCCAGATGACCCGGGAGGAGGCCTTGGAGCTTTTGAAAAAACCGGCTTTAGATCCTGAAGTAGCAGAACAAGAGTTCCGATATGTGGCAGCCAAGCTCGGCATCAGTACTGATGAGCTCCGTCATTACCACACCATGCCGAAAAAGCATTATTGGGACTACGCGAATCAGAAATGGATTTTTGATATCGGCGAAAAGGTTTTGGGTTTTCTGACAGGAACGGTTCGGGGAGGAGCTTACTGAAAAAAACTGTTACGTTGGTTGATTATGGTCTAGGCAACCTGCGTGCCTTTGAGCACATCTACGGCAAGCTTGGTCATGGGGTTAAAATAGCAAAAGACTCGACGACAATTAAGGCTGCGGAAGTCCTGATCCTTCCAGGTGTGGGATCTTTTGACTGGGCTATGACTAAGCTTAACGGTTCTAGCCTGAGAGCTCCTCTGGAAGAGAAAGTCCTGAAGCAAAAGACGCCCGTCCTTGGTGTGTGCGTGGGTATGCAGATGCTGGCGGAGCGGAGTGAGGAAGGGAAGATGAGCGGTCTTGGATGGATTGGGGGGAGGGTGAGGAGATTAGGAGATAAAAGTGAGGAGGGAGGAGTGCGGAAGGTAGTTTGTGAGCAAAAAGCCAAAAGCGAAAAGCCAAAAACCCCTAGGTCCATGGAATCAAGCGGTGAATTGATCTTACCCCATATGGGCTGGAATGATGTTAAACCAGTTGGTCGTTCAGCCCTTTTTGATGGAATTGAGAAACCGCAGTTTTATTTCCTTCATTCCTACTACTTTGTGCCTTCTAATCCAGAGCATTCCTTAGGTGAAACGGAGTATGGAATTCGTTTTTCCTCAGCTGTAGGAAAGGGGAACATTTATGGAGTCCAGTTTCATCCTGAGAAGAGTCATGGTTGGGGGATTCAGCTGCTGAAAAATTTTGTGGAGAAATGTTGAGGAGAAGAAAGAAGTTACGAGTTAAAAGTGAAAATGGAGAATTGTCGTTGGCCATTCGCCTTTAGCTATTGGGTGGCGGTCGGCCCACAAAGAAAAGACTTAAGAAAAATCCATGCGGCATTTACAAAAACTTAAAGTGTGAAAGAGTGTGGTGGTAATTAAAAAAGGAAGGAGTTAAGAGTGAGGAGGGAGAACTGCCGTTGGCCATTCGCCTTTAGCCTTTGGGTAGAGGTCGACCTACAAAGAAAAGACTTAAGAAAAATCCATGCGTAATTTTAGGACACTGGATGTGTGGAAAAACGGAGTTGTTTTGGCCCAGAAGATTTACGAAATCGCCCAGAGCCTTCCGCACCAGGAAAAATTCGGTCTTTGCTCCCAGATGATGCGAGCTGCAGTTTCGATTCCGGCGAACATTGCAGAAGGTGCCTCCCGAAGATCTGAAAATGATTTTGCAAGGTTCCTAGAAATTGCGATCGGTTCTGCCTTCGAGCTCGAGACCCATCTGATCATTGCCAAGGAGATTGGATATCTTGAAAACCAACACGTGGACGGCCTGCTGCAAGAGCTAGGCTATTTACAACGAAAAGCCAATAGTTTGCTATCCAAAATTCGGGGTAGACCTAGCCAAAGGCCAATTACGAACGGCTAAAGGCATTCCCTAAACTAGTCCTCACTGCTAACTAATCTCCATGCTCCGCCCGCGCATTATTCCTTTTCTTCTCATCCACAAGGGGGGGCTGGTAAAAACAAGGAAATTTGACGAGCCAAAGTACGTGGGGGATCCGTTGAATGCCGTCCGGATCTTCAATGAAAAGGAGGTAGATGAGATCATGGTGGCGGACATGGATGCCACGGTGAACAATAAAGAGCCAGATATGGAACTG
>Ga0169931_10007315_pt1 | contig 16389 bp, 16 predicted proteins | sample Kivu_15m_20L_FD_129675 | JGI IMG/M metagenome (GOLD analysis project Ga0169931, IMG submission 129675) | Freshwater microbial communities from Lake Kivu, Western Province, Rwanda to study Microbial Dark Matter (Phase II) - Kivu_15m_20L... | ecosystem: Environmental > Aquatic > Freshwater > Lake...
CTCTGGAAAAATGAATACCGGACTCTGCAAAAATGAATGCTGTGTTAACGGTTTCTGATGTACAAATTTGTTCAGCCGCATCGGGTTCATTCCCAGGCAGACACCCAACTGTAGCCGAAAGATCAGTAGGACTACTAAAAACAGATACTGACACCCCCTATAAACTATAAAGATACTTACTCTAAGACGGGCTCGGTCTATTATAATGAACGTTCGAACTGGATCTGCTTCAAAGTCTGTGTGTCGGGCTTATTATCAACGAAACAAAAAAACCATGTTTGAGATCATGGATCGTCGACGTTAAAACAACAACCATGCGTGCTAAACTATACTAGGTTAGTGCGTCCTAATCTATTATTCCTTCTTCTGAACTAATAATCCTCATCAGTTCTCGCCATGTAAGAACATCTTGTTGTGTGAAACCGATAGCATCGGAATCTTCAAGCTCGTACACATGCTTTCCGTAAAGAGTAGAGGGAGGGTTCGAAGGCGCAACTCTTCCTCACTCGTCATCGATACATCTTTATATTATTACTGTGTAAGGTTCTAGAGATGATGGTTATCGTTTTGTAAAAAATTATCAATACTGATGCCAGTGACGACGAGACTGTATTGATACACCGCTAGTAAACCGATGAAGATCCGGTCACACTCAGTGGCTATGATGGACAAAAATTATGTGGCAATCGAAAGAAATGAAAATCTTGTTTGTTGTAGTACAGAAACCCCAGGCTTCGGATTGAAGCACTACAGTATGTATTATACAGAAACGGGAAAAATGCTTGCGCAATCGTTCAAAATCATTATTTTCAATTTTCACATGTTACGTTCTTTACGAGAGACTTGACTACTTGTCATCGAAGATGAAATCCATAGGTTTTGTGAATTTTCTCCGTAAGTTAGTGTTCTCTATTAGAGATTTTATATGGTTCCAATATCATGTGTGGTTTCCAAAACATCGATAGAAGCTTATATCCAATTCAGCGACGCTGACTTTGCACTTGTTTATTTTAGTAGCATATGTTTTGATTTCAATTAAATGTAGGCATCAATACTTTTGACAGAAACTATTCTACGAATCTTGATTGCCGCAGATGATGGTATATACTCTCCATCAAAAGTTGTCGTAGATCCATCAGTAAATCTAACATCATATCTACTTGGCGCTATATTAAATAAGTCAGTTCGAAGTGTGTTATGGTAAGTGACATCGATGGAGCTAAAGAGTTTGAACCTCATTATTAGTTCGTCAGAACTAGGATCTTCAGTGCTGTTGAAGAAAAGCCATATTGGTAATGCAGGTAGTAATCTGAAACGCAGCTCTCCTGATGAAGGATCGATAGAAAAGGGTTGCCTACCCATCATCATTACACTCCACATGGATAAAAACTCCGATGTCGCACCAGACAAACGGGCAAGGAAACCTCTTCCAATTTGAGATGGGTCTTCAAATGAAGAAGATGCTATAAATGAAGAGCACTCAGTTAAGCTTCGACCATAAACATCTTCTTGCATAAACGGAAGCATGCCACCACCCGTCATCTCAGAGAAAAAATCTTCGTAAAGGCCGTTTCTAAGTAGCTCCAGATAGAATTTGTACGACATATGTGTCCAAACACTTTGATTTTCAAGCCATCCTGGGGGAAACGATACGATTCTGCCGAGTTCATAGCTTTGACTCATTAAGCTGGAAGAAATTGTGTACATTCCTAGTTTCTCGTCTCGTAAGGAAGAATTGCGTACTGCCTTGTAAATAAGGAGGGCCTCGGGTGTGGACACTGTTTTAAGCATCCGAGTGGGACCCTCTAGAAATAATGGAAGTTTATTTACACGCATAGCAAGGGGCTTGATAAATTTATTTCCATCTTGATCAAGAAGACCAGTTGGTTCAAAGTCAGTCACGTCAAAGTAAAAGTAAGTAGGAACGATATGATCAGTGTGTCCATCAGATTGGGCTCCAATCTTAAGTGCTCTGGTCTTTCCGATGGAAATATGCTCAAGCCATCGATGGATAATATTCGAAAGGTGTTTCGATGGAAGCGATGAAATCGCTCCAGAAAAATTGACCGATACCTTTGCACGATAGAGTTCCCTCGCTTGTGAAACAATATCCCAATATCGGAATAAATCTTTCGGAACATCAAGCTCTCCCACTATAAATGTATTGTTGGTCGCATCTAGATCACTCAGAGATCGTTCGATCTGATCGATGAGCTCATACACCTCATTGGGGATAACAACGTCTCTGAGTGGGAAACTAGTACAGAGTCTAAGGATATATCGGAGGATCCTTTCGAGCTCGAAAGTTTCAGCCTTGAGAAAGACAACACGTACGATTAGACGTTTAGGTCATGAGCAAACGGCGTATAATAAAATGTTGCACTCATACCATGCCGCTACCAAGTTTTCCTACGAGACCATTAAGAGCATCATTCCAACCCGGCTTACCAGCTTCATACTCGATACCCATTCCGTAAGGATCCAAGGTGGCGAACTTGATTGTACTAAGAACAAGAAGCTTGGATATTGCAGATCCTCTAAAGATTCTTCCCGACGAATCATGTTGCCAAAACGCATCATTGCCGAAACTCTTGGTCTCGTTATCGTAGTACTTCATTCGCTCAAAATCCTTCTCCTTATTAACTGCAGTGGTATTGAACTGGATAATACGCTGTGATGTTCCGTCATCTGTAATCAAAAGATGATATTTTTCCTCTCTAGGGCGTACAGATGTAGGACTGAAGAAATATGGTAGGCTAGAGTCGTACAACAATGCTTCTTCACGATCAGGAAAAACAGAAATGTAAGTGTCTATCAAGTCAAGGATATATGTGAAATGATCAGCCCAGTAGCCGTCCTTAAATGCTGCTATTGGCAAGGCAGTTGCAGATGCCAAGACAATGTTTATGAATTCATCTGACTCGATAATCAATTCAATATTCAAGTTTTCCAAATCTTGAAGTAGCTGTCCTGGCCGAAAAGTGCTATTCTTCAAAATACGAGCAAGCGTCTCTCGTTGTGCTCGATGACCTTCTGCATTTCCAACGGATCCCAGTGCGATATAGTCACATAGATCTTCATTCTCAATAGTGTAGGCGACACCTTCAACACTTAAAGGATTGTATCCGTCAGCTTGAATTAAAGATAAAAAGAGTTTTACGTTAAACGACCCAACTCGTGGATTGAAAAGAACATCATTTCTTCTATTTTGCGCCACATCACGGAAGTTTCCAGGTCCCTAGTTTGGCGAAACATAATTGCTGTGTATCATATGATCAAAAATAATACTTCATTATATATGGATCACGATGTAAGCTCACCTGAGAATAAAATGTTGAGTCGATCAAGAAATCATTATAATCCCTTTCGAGATCTCCATGGACTCTGGAAAATACATGATAAACTTTGAGTTCTTCACTTTCATCTGCGTCGAGATATCGATGCTCATCATTTCTTTCCCCAAGAATGAGAGGTATCCCACCACGCAAGCTGTTGTCCAGAAACATCTGCTTGATATGAGCATCGAAAAGTTTGTTTGCAGTGATAGTCTCGGATCGTATGACTACTTGCTCGTGAATTTCTCGCGCCCGAGATCGTTTGTATTCCATAAACCCAGGAACTGTCAACCGTCGACTTATCACTGGGACTTGAAAAATATCTGATGCAAGACCATAAATAGTGTAGATAATAATAGATTGACCGTAAGTCAAGGTAACATTTTCAACTAGATACAAGGGAACCGAACAAAGACAAAATAAGTGGAACGGGAAACAATAAATACTTCCATTACTTCAGCAACATCATCTTAAATGTTCCTACCTGCAGCAAAAGCTGATGCCGTTTTTGCTCGACCATACTGAGGACCAGACACTATTTCCGAGATTGATTTCTCAAACAATACCAGCGGCTGCAGAAGAGATGTATCTTCCCCAAAAATTTTCGATGTATCGTAAACGATGGGATTAAGGCTGTAATTAAAACCGTCGACGAATGAAAAACAGTAATGACCCTGCTTCTCGACGATTACATTTGCAGTATCCGCAGGTTTAGAAGTAAATCTGTAAAACGGAAATGCAAGTGTGTCATTGTAAACCTGATACACTCCAAACCATGCTTCAAGAGTCCTTCCCATATTTTTCAGTAAGTAATTAAGTTTACCACCATAAGGTTCTATTTGCGCAAGGCCGTCTAGAAACGAAAAGGTTACAGGAACTGGATCGATATTTGTTAACGATGTTCTTCGCACGAAAGCTCCAAACTTTTCTTCGGGTAAAATAAAGTAGCTTATATTCGTCTCAAATTTGTGATTAAAATCTATCTCTTGAATTTGAACCTCACTTTTTCCTATGTACATATTCCTTTGCGGAAGTGCTTTGTTTTCTTCAATGTCAGCGCCGTGATTATGCTTAGTACGGAGAGGGGAAAATGGTTCGAAGATAAAGGTATGACCTGCCCGTTCACCCTGAATAAAAGTTCTAAAACCTTCCAGCGCTGTTATTTTGTAGGCCTTATTTGCCGAATTGAACTCCATGATAGGATAGTCTTTCGAAGTCGAGCCAAAGGAGGAGATTGCTTGACCCTGCGTGAACGGAAAAGAAAGATTTAGTTGAGGACGTGATCAACAAAATGGTATTGTACAAGCTTTTTACCCTGTTAACGTAATATGCAAACATTGGCTTCCCATACACACCAGCGATCCCACTTAAGAAGTTCGAAGTCACTGGCAACGAATCAAAGTCTTGGATGATAACTCTTTCTGATAGAATATTAAGAAATGCCCCATCAGATTGAATGTAAACTGTGAGGTCATAATGTCTTCCATGATGATTAAGGTGGTCTTACCCTGTTCATCGAAGAGCTGAGATTTTCGATCAGCATCATGAGGACGATAAACATCATGCTTCCATAGTTGCTGCCCATGGAAGGGTATAAAGGAAACAAGAAATATGGCAATAAGAACACCATAAGTAAGTACAGTGATGCTGTATGCCTTAAATCTCAAAGGCTTTTTTGTGAACTCAGCCTCCAAGTTCAGCAGTTGCTCATCATGTTTATCATCCGCCTGCACAGAACGATTATTCCCTTCTAGCAAGGCATCGGTTTCAATAGCGTTTCTCGGCGACTTCAGTCGAAGTAGCATGGTACTTTTAGTGATAAGTTGAGTCTGTGATTGTGTAACAAGGACCGTTGTTCAGCCAGTTATACTCTCTAGACCTTCAATAGAAAGCAGATGTGTGCGTGAAGTGAAAACTACACATTCTCATCGAAGATAAACAAGCCGAGCACGTCATCTGGTTTTTACAGTCGATGTCACTCCATCTCAATTAATGCATACGGTAACACACAGAACCCTAAAAATACCGCGCGATAAACTGAAAAATCATAGAAATTATGAAATTATATCTAATTTTCCCATTTATTACTTATGTGTATTCACTGTAATCGTAGTACATTACAATACACCAATTGCTATTCGTTGAACCTTCTAGCAATTTTCCGCATCTTCTAAAGGTAAGGCTTGTAGAATTTCATCGACTAGGTGATTCATGGGACGAGCCGAAGGGCTGTTGGGACAAGTAGACACAAAGCAGCGTCCCTGATCACAACACATTAACAGGTTTGGGTCCAAGGGTAAAAACCCCAAATAGGGTACATCAAATTGCTCTGCCATTCCTTTTGGTCCCCTCCCAGATACAGGAAAGATATGAGTGGAGACGATCATATCAAGAAGTTGCGGACAGTTATTTTGTATCAAGGACAAGGCTTCATCTGATCGATCAGCCCCTTCCGAATCTGTAAATTGCAATTGATGTAAACGAGTTTGAAAAATAGACATGTTTTCTACGACTCCTACAATGGGCAACTTTGTCTTTTTGCAAAAGTTTAGTTCTTTTCGTACGTCAGCCATACTCACTTCTTCTGGCGTGGTAACGACGATGCCTCCTCCCAAAACACATGATGCATTATTTTGATTCACATTCCCCAAAGCCCCTTGTAAATATTGAACTGTACTTATGTGTTCATCAGAAGTTCCTGGAGGTGTGTCCACTAATAAATAATCCAACTCTCCCCAATCCGTTTCACTTAAAAACTGTTGAATCATGGCATTCTTTCGTGGGCCACGCCATACCACAGCTAAATTAGGATCATTTAAAAGGAAACTTATACTCATGACAGCAATATGACTATGTGGAGTGTACACAGGACTCCATCCATTGGCAGTTTTATGAACAGGCTGACCAGATACACCCATCATTTGAGGCACGGACGGACCACAGATGTCAACATCAAGGACACCCACTTGATATCCTCGAGCAGCCAATGTGTGCGCTATTTGACAACAAAGTGTTGATTTCCCTACCCCACCTTTTCCAGAAAGAACTAGAAGTACGTATGATACTGAGGAGAGGGCATTTCGTATATCCAAGGATTGAGCTATTGTCGTAGGAGCATTCGTTTGGACTTGACCCGATGAACAAGCGGACTGGTTAGGGCAGCCTGCACAGGCATCGGCCCGACCTGCATCAGGAGATGTCGGTCCTACACAGCCCTGGTTGGCATCTTGCGGTATTGTTGTGTTAGAAGGAAATGATGCAGATGATGACGAAGACATGATAAGATTTAGGTTGCTATGATCCTTTTGGCGTTGCGGGATCGATTTGGGTATAAGTAGGTACTGTACGTATCTATGTATCTGTATCTGTACTGTACATATCGTACATCTTACGTGATCTGTGATCTACGTCAGCTCTTACTCGTGCATCTTATCAATGAACTCATCACTGTCTGAAAGTCTCGTCGAATGTCTCAGCCAGACATTTTATCCATACATAGCACAGTAATTACAAAACCGCAAAATATTTATTCATAGGCATGTCGTCATCCGAGTTGACAGCTGTTAAGCCACTCAAATCACAGGTATCTTCGGCAAGAACCACATCGAAGATTAGGAATGAATCCCAGGATGGTGCTCCTACTGAATGTTTCAGAAGAAATAGGTCAACAGAGTCATGGAATAATGGTGGTACTGGAAATAGCACTAGTGAACGATTTTTACGCGATCGTAGAAATCACGTACCATCTCGGGATGGTGGTGGGATACATCACCATTCACAAGATTTCAACAAAATGAATCGGTCGAATATCCATGGGTCTGGATCATACAGAGGATCTGATAAGCAAATTACACCCAGAGATAGACTCCGGACGATGCCACCCCAACCTTCCTTTCACAATCAGTTCCATCAGTCGATGTCACCACCACCTCCACCGCCTCCACCTCGGGGTTCATATCCAGGGTTACTGTCAAATTTTCCAGTACCAATACCTGGGCCTCCAGCCTTGCAAATAGGAACCGTGGATCCAAAATCAACAAGTTTGTATCAATCCATCCCGCCATCACAGCACTTCATTCATAACCCTCCTCATTCACAGACTTATTCGACGCCGACCTATGCACCGACTAACTATTTCATGAATCAATATCAAGTTCAATCGATACCTCCTCCTCCACCACCACCACCTCCTCCATCACATCGTAATAATATTCAGGGAACGCCTCTTTTGATTCACTCGCAGTTAAACACGTCGGTTCCTCCAATACAACAAAATACGTCACAAACTCAAGCTATCCATCTATCTTTCGGATCACATTTAAGCTCTATGAATCTTTCGGGTACTGAGCAACCATTCGGGCCATCTCATTTTATGCAGTATCCTGGAATGCAAGTTTTAGCACCGATAACTTCGTCTACATCCCTACCCCCGAATGGAATGATGCAACATGATACTCGATCATTATCGTTGGCTCAAAATGCGCTCTTGACTCAACAACCTCATCCAAATACTGTTGCAGCCACATCCTTACCGTCTTCTCATGCGCCGGCTAAGCCATTCCATCCAGGATATGGCAGGAGTGATCCTAGTAAGACGGCTCAATCGTTCAATGTATCTGCTATATCTCAAACGCAAACACCCATGATAGTGCAATCTACAACAGGTACTGTAAATTCTTCATTGGTGGGAGTAAATAATCCAGAAAACGTTCCATCCAATTGGTCAACACATACTGCCCCATCTGGAGTTTATTATTACTATAACTCTATTACCCAAACAAGTACGTACACTCGTCCATCGTGTTTAGGAGAAGCCCTGAATACAACTGTTGTCTCCAACTCTAGTACCGCAAACTCGTCTTCGACCACCGTTCCATCAACAGCCCCTTTAAGTTGTTCTCAACAAGAGAAGAAATGGGTTGAGTATGTCGATCCCACCTCAGGTAAAAAGTATTATTATGATGGAACTACAACGACTTGGGATAAGCCCCCAGACTATGTCGAGGTAACAACGGAAATTACTGGAAAGAAGAGAAGTATAATGGATGGGGATAATGAAGACAAAGATGAAACTGCGAAACAAAAAAAGAAAAGTTCTGAGACTACAGTATCCATATATCAGAATAAAGCAGAAGCCATAGCTGCATTCAAGGGAATGTTATTGGCGAAAGGGGTGACTCCTACCATGAAATGGAATGATGTAGTTAAATTGTGTACAGGAGATGCTCGATGGGAATCATGCCCTGGTAGTGTAGGAGAAAGGAAGCAAGCACTCGCAGAGTATCAAGCCAAACGGGCGAATGAATTACGAGACGAAAAACGACTTGAGAAAATTCGTGCTAAGGATGCCTTTCTCATGTTGTTGACTGAAATGATACCGGCTTTAAATGGTACTTCTTCATCCTCTTGTGACAATTTTTCGGACTTCCGCACTAATTTAGCCAAAGATGATCGATTTTTTGCTGTTGAAGAAGAGAGTGAAAGGGAAGAAATCTTTTATGAATTTATGGAAGAATTACGAAAAAGAGACGAAAGGCAGAGAAGAAATCGCAAAAGAGATGCAAAAGAGGCCTTCTTAAGTTTTCTAAAGTTCCAAGAAGAGTCGGGTTTATTATCGTTCGCTTCTACTTGGTCGACGTTCATAGCAAGTTTAGAGGAATCGTCTCGGTCAGACAACCGCTTTGCTGTCTCTCCATTCATGTCAGATTCGGATAGACAGCTTTATTTTGCGGACTATGTCATACAGTTGCATCATCAGGAAGACGAGAAAAAAAGGCGCATTCGTGATGCCCGAAAGAGAGCCGAAAAGGCTCAAAGGGATGCTTATCGGGACATCTTACGAAATTTGTGTGCTGAAGGATCAATTCTACCTTCTACAGATTGGCACAAGGCACAGGAATTACTTTCGTCTCATGAGTCATTTGGTCCTGTACAAGGTCAAGATAAAGAGGCTCCTCGTGTGCTTTTCGAAGATTTTATCGGAGAATGGAAAGACTGCTACAAACATGACAAAGGTTTTTTATCTCATATCTGTGCTATGTCTGAGCCTAGACTAAATGTTACCCATAATATGCGATTCGAAGAGTTCCGCAAATTAATCTTAGAGAATGCAGGACGTTCGCCAGACTTGTACAGTGAGGCTCGAAGAATTTTTAACCAAGCAGATCTTCCATCAAGTGCCAAACTTTACTTTGATGAAATGAAGTCAACTAAAGAATCTAGCCGACGTTCGAAAGCGAAATTTGACTTAGATGAAGGTGAAGTAATGGAAGATGGAGAAGTAACGGAAGATATTGAATTAAAATAATAGATACATTCTTTAGTTTGCAGTGCGATCGATCTATTTTAGTTGTACACCAAATTTTTTCAATAGAATCAAATTGTTAAGCATGGACTAGGAAAAACGATTACACCAAAAAGCCTATACGAAAACTGAAAACATCAGCAAGTTCAACGGCCACCGTCTTGTGAGATACCATGGTCAGAGTCACTTTCACTGCAAGCTCATTGATTGTTGGGCTGTAATCGTGATAATTCAGCGTTGCGAGATTTATAACTTCAGTAATCAATTCTTTGTAATCCATAAGAAGCAAAGCAGATACAGGGTCACTTGAAATCTGCTTCAATATAGCAAGAGTCATTGGTTTCGTAACAGTATCATCGTCTGATCCAATCAATAGTTTCTTCGATAGAAAGATATTCAGTTGACTATGTAATGAATATGACACGTGTCATCAAGTAGGACTTCTACCTACTTACCGTCAAAGTGTTCATGAGGGGCTTGCACAATGCTAGAGATGAGCAATTGATTACCCGCTGAGTTTGAGTTGTAATGGAGTAAAGTGCCATAATCACGCCGCAATCAGTTTTAGAGTCTAACATAATAGAAAGTGCGCACAACAATTGAGCATGCTCTGGATGAGTTGCATCCAGAAACTCTGCAAATTTATCAATCACCCCAGCAGCTGCATGTACAATTCCATACAAGCAACAATCGGCAGCTTGCATAGCCACAGAAGTAAGGAGACAAGGGTCGAACAAAGCGAGATGAGAGTAACTCATCGGTGTGACCAAGTTTGAGATAGTATACAACGCTGCAATCGCGATGGAGCATCTAAGACTATCTTTACTGAGATTCTGAAGTAAGGCCAGTAAGGCGCCTCCTCTGTAAGAAATAAGAAAGCCTTCATGCATAGTAGACTCTGACAGCAACCGTAACGTATCTAGAGTAAGAAGCTGAATACGACTGTCTCCTTCATCACTACACACATCGATAATAAAATCAATAAAACTCGGCTCAATCATAAATATCCTATTCTCATCTTTTGAAGCTAGGACCCACATAATGGAGACGGCACATTCCTTCAGTTCCTCTTGGTTCGATGTGCGAGTCAGAAAAATAATCAACTTGATTAATCCTGGTAATCTCCGTACAACGATGATCTTATTTTCATCCACTTTGCAAAGAGTCAAGAAAAAGTCCATGACATAAATTTGAGCCTCAATATTCTCAGCATGGTAAGCTTGGTTCATAAGATAACGTAAAAGAGTGTCACATTGATCCACCTTTTCGATGATAATTGGTAGACGTAAAATTCTATCCAAACTAGCCTTTGCATTTGATGCGCCCATAGCAGGAGTTTTGGGATGAAAAACGATATTGATGAGGTACGGGATTAATTTATTTCCAATGACATGGATTTGATTAAGAGCTTCAACATCCGTTGTATCCGGGGAGACAATCGATACAATAGCATCTTCGATACTATGAGACTTTTTAGGGTCTTTTTCTTGAGCATGAGCAAGGAGTTTCTGAGTGTCATCATCCAAGTGAACAGCATTTAATGCGGCATTATGCTTCCAGCTCGGTTTCAGGACTCTATCATGCATTTCATATGATTTTTTCTTTTAATGAAGAAAAGTTGATTTGTTTTTGATGCAGACATTTTGCGAGCATCGGAAAAATTAAAATTGGCGATAGGATTAACGAGCTCGTAGTTTCATCAAGAAGCTATGTATGAGCAAAGACACATTCCTAAGCACATGTTGATTTTATTTTGTCAACATGTGCTCACATGTCTTTCAACCGTTATACGAATTTACTTGAAAAGAAATGGGGGTGCAGCAATCTATCATCATTTTTTCATAAATGAATATTGATCTTCCTTTATTTTCATATGGAGGAAAGGGAATTTAATTCAGAGATCATTCAGATTTCAGTTGATTATATCGTCTATTATAATGTCCGCTAAATCTACATCAAGGGGAAATATGCCATACCTTTGTATAGGATACTGTACTAATACTTTTACGTACTGTACCTTCGCCGCGCAGCGCATCAGTGCTGTGCAACAAGAATACGCAGCCATCTGTACGCTGTGACGCTGTGAACGATGATGTAGGACCTACAGTATGTAACTCATGTTATGCATCATATATGACAACTTATTTTACATTCTTCTAGAGTCGAAAGTGGAAACCATTTCACCCCCATGCTATTCGATAAAGAAACTATGATACTTATTGCGCCCGCCATGGCTGGGACAATAGCTGGTGGGTTTAGTACGATTTTACTTTATCCTTTAGGTATTTACATCTTATACATAGTCATGAAGTCAATATATATCCACCCCATCGCCTCCATTCACCGTGTTTTGTACGCACATCATAGATTTGGTGAAGGTTCGACTTCAAGTCAACGAGGGAACATTAGGCACGAACAGAATGGGCATTCTCTCCACAGTTCGAGGGGTAGTTCGTCACGAAGGAATTCTAGGCTTGTATCAGGTAAAATCTTGATGTATCACATCAAGTAAATGCGTGTATTTACATCTTATATACAGTCGTAAATTCAATATATAATCCCTCTCTGCTTCATTTACCGTGTTTTGTATGTACATTATAGGGCGTGATCCCAGCTATTCTTGGTAATTCAATTTCTTGGGGAGGTGAGTCATAAATGAAAAATCATATTATTCCGATACCTTACTTTGTAAACTCATGTATTATTTACGACATTTATATAATCACAGGTTATTTCTATTTTTATGAGAGAATAAAACTTCAGTTGGTTGAACGACGAAGGAAACGCTTTCAAGTATATCCGAATGAATCGTTAAATCTTAGTCATCTAGAGAATTTTTTAGCTGCTTGCTTATCTGGCTCAATCATGGTGTTAATTACGAATCCATTATGGCTCATCAAGACCAGAATGCAATTGCAATTAAAACGAACACAGCAGGCGATGTTAAAACAAATCATTCCTTACAAGAAGGGAATAATTCATGCGCCGTATAAAAATATGATTGATGCCGCTAGTACCATATTGAAAGAGGAAGGACCCCTCGCCTTGTACAAAGTAAGAGTCCTTGTGTTTTCCGTATTATCGATAATCATATCATCATATCATCATATTCCTGATATACTGTGTTATTTTCTCAATCATTTTGATATATTTGAGGGAACAATTCCAGCACTCCTTCTAACATCACATGGAGGCATACAATTCGTAGTTTATGAATTCCTTAAAAGAACCTTTCAATCTGTGGAACTGTCGGAATCATCTAAAATACAAAATAGAGAATCTTCTGTCATAGAACGCTTACGGAACTCTTTTAGTTTCCTAATTATGGGGGGCACTTCAAAAGTGGTCGCATCAACGGCTACGTTTCCGCTGCAAACAATAAAAGCCCGCATTCAACAAAGAACACAAGGAGTTGAATTGATCAACGGTGATAATGTTGCGCTTATCAAACGGACAGAATATAAAGGAGTGTTAGATTGCATTCAGGGGATTTGGAAAAAAGAAGGAATTCATGGTTTCTTTAAAGGCTGTGCTACCAACGCTGTAAGAGTAGCTCCGAGCTCTGCAGTGACTTTTGTTGTGTATGAAAGTCTTATGGACTTCTTCCAACACCTTGAGCACATCGATCAAAGATAAGAGTATTAAACTTCGAAACATATTATAAATGTGAATCTGTTAATAACGCATGTAATTAGTTGATCCATGAGAAACCAAAAACTAAGAAATTGTCGCATATGTTCCAACAATTGCCATCGTTACCCCACACATAATAAAGAACCAATCAATCATTTTTTCCCAAACAGAGAGCCTCGTACCGAATAATCGCAAGTGAGCTGCTGCAGGAAAAATTACACTTACAATCATGGTGCAAACTAAGCCTACTAAAGAGCATAAGAAGCTAAAAGATGGAATAAAAATTGCAACTAGCAAAGCCAAAGCAATCAGGCTAATTTTGATAAAAGATGACACGATTTCCATGACCCTATCCGATGGGATCCATTTAGCTACTAATTCTTCGAGACCTAAAGCGAGCGGGAAGGCAGTTAATGTGAATTTGGAGAAAGCTGTCGAAATCATTAGCCATGTGAGCATTGTCATAGCTGTACTGCTTCCACCAGGCTCAGATTTTTCTAGTGATAGTGTAACTTGATCGTCAACAGTTGTGCCAAACATATAATATCCACTCATAGCAACTATTAGACAGCTAAATGTAACGCCAGCAAATGTAATATTCACCATCTTCTCAAACTCTTGCGTATTTTTCATTGACTTGTAGATAGATGGAACTACCGCATGTCCAGAAAATGCGTAAGCAATTAACCCAAAAGATATCGGTAATCCAGATGTATCCCACAACGTATGAAGTGGCTTAGATGTATCAATATTCTCTTTTGCAGCTATTCGCTCTGATATGTCCCCATCGATTGCAGCCCTTGTGAGAACAGCCAGAACGATAGCTATAGTTGAAAAGGTCCCAACAGCCTAATAACAACATCTTAAATTAGCATTTCAATAAAATGGGTGAAGTAAATTAATTCTAAAAGAACCTTACCGATAAATAGGAGAGTAATTTCGGTGTACGTAGTAAAGCTGTTGGGACAACAAGCAACGCGGCAACGAGTACCATATGCATATTCATTGACACATACGGAATAAGCATGTGAAGATGATCACCTATGCTAACTAAGAATATACATAAACACGAGAACAGTTCAAAATATAAAACAGAAGAAAGAAATATATTGACACCTTGACCGAAGGACTCTCTCGCAATTTCTGGGAAACTGCTGATTGATTGTCGCATTCGATTCAAGTTACTAGAAGGGACTTCCAATGATTTTACTTTTGCAGCATCACCCGTGAAGTATGATATGGGTCTTGGGTCACCATTCATTTCTCTTCCCAATAGAATAGTAGTTCGCCAAGCTATGATGAAGAAAGAATCTTAAGGCATTGTTTTCCCATACGATTCGAAATGGCAAATATTGAAGCTCACCTACGGATGAAAAGCTCAGAGTTACAAATACGCCCCCTATCCAGCCGGACCTTTTGAAGACGTATGGAAGAGCCAACATACCCACACCCTACGATAAGACGTCAAGACACCAGCACAATGAATAACGATAATAGTACAGAAAATTCGTCTTAGAGATGTTTTTCTTACCATCAAGATGTTAGCGAGATTGAATATACATTGCTCAAACGTTGCCTTTTCCCCCGAGTAAGACACTCCACCATGACTATCATTGCTTGCCTGCACTTCTTGTTTGTATTCATTAGTCTGTAATTCTCGAATATAACCAGGTGAACGTATAAGTGCATCTCCTTCTTGCTTTGTTAATATCCTATTCGAAGGACTCAGACTCTTCTTCTTCTTTTCAGTTGAATCCATATCTAGTTTGCGCTCTAAAAGACTTTTTCTATAGGCTTTAGCTTCTTCTATACGATTGAGTTGAGATGTGACCGTGTCGTTGGATGCAGCACTGGATTTCGGTCGAAAAGTCCCACTGTTTGGTGAATAATCAAGACTCTGCATGCGGACTAAGGTAGGCTTATCTGGAAACTCGTTCACTATTCCTTGAGTTAGTTTTTCTCTATACTTTTTCCGAGCGACTAGCGATGCTTGAAACGGTGTAACCTTGGGAGATTTCGTGATTTTCTCAACAAAATTTGTATCTAACGTTGGCCCAGCAAGTAAGCTGAATGATCGATCCATAGTTGCAGGCCATGGTCGTTCCATTTCATCGTCCGCCAAGCCACTTAGGCTCTCATTTATATTGGGTATATTTTCTTCCGGATCTTCGTCTATGTCTCTCGCCAAAACTAAAGGTGTCTGTTCGGTGACGGGAGCATGCTCATGTAAATCGGTCGACATTCCTCAGTCTTTTCCTCTTTGCCACATATGCTATGAACTGTGAAAGGATCACAGTCAAACGAACATACCTATGCCATCCACCAACTGCCTCGGTGCTCAGCGTCGAGTATGAATCTGAGCTTTTTAGAAGTAGGCTACTGTGTAAAGTGTAAAGTATACAGTCATACAGTCACACTGCTTTTACCAGGCTTACCAACAGCCGATACTAGAGACTACATACTAGACTGCTGCTTCCGACGTTTCATGAGAAGTTTTGCAGTACAGGTAATATGTATTTTTGTATTTTGCATCGTTTTTGTCTGTGTTGCTGTGTTCTCCTGTTTGTCCTGCTCCTTCCTACAGTACTTTTATCACAGTACAGAATTTTTTAAAAGGTTGGCTATTACGATTATGCAGCGGAGCATAAGCTATCATGATCAGGAGAATAGATGGATTCCCTATTGGAGAGGGAAGTCTAAACGCGCATCAAGCTTTACTAGAGGACAGTGAATACAGCAAAGGAGAACGTTGTTGCACTTTATAAATGTGATAGAATGTGAGGTGAGTGCAGGTCCGACACGACTGATTCTCGAAGATGGATGAGGCGGGAAATGGAGGATAAGATGGACGATGGACTCCTGCAAGAGGCGAGGATCCAGGACGGCTAAGGCTGGAGAGTCCGCTGGAGGCAGAGTCCAGGCGTGATCCAAATCTAATGTAGGTCTAAACTAGAGACGTAATTAGATGTAAAAGGAAAACTATAACTTATCCTACATAGCGAATTCGAAATCGAGAGAGAAGCGCCGAAAAGGACAAGGGTAAACCGCGTACGTACGAGATGTCTACAGTAAGTAAGGTAGCGAGTTTCGAAAACAGGAGAGATATGAATCCTGACA
>Ga0169931_10007317_pt1 | contig 16388 bp, 12 predicted proteins | sample Kivu_15m_20L_FD_129675 | JGI IMG/M metagenome (GOLD analysis project Ga0169931, IMG submission 129675) | Freshwater microbial communities from Lake Kivu, Western Province, Rwanda to study Microbial Dark Matter (Phase II) - Kivu_15m_20L... | ecosystem: Environmental > Aquatic > Freshwater > Lake...
ATTGAAGGTCGTGGAGATGAGAAATGTGAAACAATGGGGAGTTCGTTATCGTGTTCCTTGTTTGGCGACGATTCTCTCGCTGTTGATTTTCGCGGCGCTCGCTCCATCTCCACCTGCAATGTGCCGCGTGGAGCAGGTCGATGGGCAAGGCCGTATCTTGGCGAGCATCCTCGTTCCGGAAAGCCATCCCGCGGTGATGAGAATTCGCCGAGTTCAAGGGCAGCCGTACGCCCCTCTGCGGTCCGCCGGTCGAGAGTCCTACTACGCGGCTCAGTGGGACGCTGAAGTCTCGCGAATTTACGCGAAAAGAGAGTTAACACTCCCCGCTGCTGCCACCTCGCGATGGTCCAGCAACATGCTCGATCCCCCGTCAATCGTTTCCCTCGAAAGCAACTCGAGCCAGTTTACGGCCGAGGATGCAAGCGGAGTGAAAACGCCTCAGGACCCCATTACCCAAGCAACTTATCGCACTCCGGAAATCTCTACCGCGGAGCGAAAGGAGTGGCTCGAGCGGGCTGAGGCACTGGCTCGACACGATCCCGCACTGGGCGCGTACTCCGGTGCCCCAGGCCACGAAGAGGTTGCCGCGGCAGAGCAGTGGCGCGAGTACTGGGATCGACGAGCGCGACAAACGAACGACAAAGTTCGGCGGATCGATGAAGGTCGCGCCAAAACAAAGGTTCTCGGCAACTCTTTCCGCCTGCATGAGGGACCCCAGGGGCGGCAGCCGGTTTGGCTGGCCCTGCTCGCTTCAATTGTCGGTGTCAGTACTTGGACCGCTTCGCGGGCCTGTGAGCGGCGAGTGGTGCGAAGGGGAAGGATCGCGCGGATTGCGCTGCAGAGTCCTCAGCAAGTGGTCATCCCCGCAAAGTACTTTCACGGGGCTTCGCTGATCCGCCAAGTTCTCGTTTGTCAGCTGAGACCTCATCACTTCGTCGCGGGGCTCCGTGCCGTTTTTCGCACCTCCTGGCTTGAGGCGTCGCTGCTCTCGGCAATTTGCATCGTGTGGGGAATCTCTCACTGGGGATGATTGATCGATTGCGATAACCCTTTCGGTTGGAGAACTCGACGGGGGTGTGCCGATTTTGTTTCGCAGAGAGCTCGTGGGGCGCAGATAGGCCCCGCAGCCTTTCCGGGAGCGCCTTTGCTGCGTCCCGATCGTGAAAACGCCCGTTCAATCGTCTTTACGCGTGCTGATTGAGAGAAAGATGGAAATGGACACCCGAGGGTTTGCCAGTAGTCCGTTTGTGGCGGTCCCAAGTGCACAGCGGTATCTTCCCGTTGGATCGATCGAGACTGGACGCCAGCGTCTCCTTGAGGGGATCGTCCAGGGAGCGGGACCAGGTCTCATCATTGGGGGCCCAGGCATGGGCAAGACGATGCTGTGCGCGGTTCTCGCGGCCGAGTTGCAGAAGACGCATGACGTCGTAATGCTGGGTGAATGGAGACTCCGATTCTGCCGCTCGCTGCTGCATAACCTGCTTCACCAACTCGAGATTCCCTATCGCGGCCGAAGCGAGGAGGAGCTGCGGCTTTCTTTGATCGAGCGGGCCACGCAGGGAAGCCCAGCGCAGGGAAGCCCAGCGCAGGGAAGCCCAGCGCAGGGAAGCACATCGCAGGGAAGCACATCGCAGGGAGGCCCAGCGCAGGGGAAGCGAAGCTCCAGTGGCGGGATCGTGATCATCGCCGATGAAGCTCAGAGCCTCCCACGTCGATTGCTCGAAGAGCTTCGTTTGCTTTCAGGCGTCGTGCGAGGCGGGATGGGGCGGATTCAATTGCTGCTCTGTGGCTTGCCACTGCTCGATGAGCGTCTTGCGCACCCGCGGATGGAGGCGCTTCAGCAGCGGATTGCCGTACGCTGCTATCTCCATCCGCTGACGCTCGCGGAGACAGGCGATTATGTGCGCCGCGGGTTCGCACGGATCGATCAAGGGGAGAACATGATCGATGAAGATGCGATTCGTTCGATTTTCTTTGCCTCCGATGGGAATCCGCGGCTGATCAACCAAACGGTCCAATACGCCATTCAAATTGCCGTCCGCGAGCGGTTGTCGCGACTGAGCGCGTCGCTGATCGACCGGGCTTGGCGTGAATTGCAGCAGTTGCCTGGTCCGCAAACAGCGGTGGTGAATTCCCAGGTGGGAGGAGCGTTCACGGCGGCCTCCCTTCGTTCGAAGAATGAGCCTTGGGGAGAGCGGGAAATGAACCATTTGGGTAGCGGTGCTGCCTCGATTGAGTTCGGCCCCTTGGATGACTTTGATGAGCCTGGACGCGATCCGATGGCCGACACGGTCGACTACGAACCGCCGCGGGAAGAAAAAGTCGACGAGCATGTCGAGACGGACTGTGCGCCGTCCACAGCCGAGTCGCAGGCGGGTCGTTTTCCCCTTCGCGATATTCCGGTGCGCCGGGGCCAGTCCCTCCGCGACGAGCTGTTTGGGAATTACTACCGTGATGAAGAACCGATCGCCGATCCCGCGGCGCTCGCCAATGATCCTCCGCTGCTGGAAATCATCGACTCAGGATCAAGCCGAGGTGCGAAAGCAGGCACCGGTCCGTGGTCTGGCGAATGGAAACTGCACGAAGAAATTGCCTCGCTCAAACGCGAGACGGCGGGTGCGATGTCGAACTCCACTGCGCCACGGAGCGGTGTGCCGCAGAGCAGTGTGCCGCAGAGCAGTGTGCCCTTCGATTCCTCCGCACCGATGGCTGGCGATCAGATGCGATTTGATGGGGGTCGGCCGTGGGATGCAGCGCGAGGGCAAGACGATCGCGAGAGCCTCGACTTCGATCCCTCCTCAGCGTCAGCCAGCGAGCGATTCATCGGTCCGGAGATTGCCGGTTCGGTCGTACGCCTCGGGGGAATTCAGGACATTTCGGACATCTCGGTACACGATGACAGCGACCTTTTGATCGTCGAAGAGGATGTGCCTCTGGAGAGTCCCTTGGGGATCAGCCCCGTCATTCCCCGACCCGCGGAAGATCGCTCCATCGCAGACCAGCAAACGATGCTCCAGCGAATGCGTGAAATCGCTGAACCTTGGGAAAATCATGGCAACACCTTCTGAAGGCGCGCCGTCGCAGTCCGATGACTCCTTACGCGGACTCGCGTCAGAAATGATCGGGTTGTCTGACCGGCGAGGGAAAACTCCTGTTTTGATGGTCGATCGAGGGATCGTCCTGGAGAATGTTTTTTTCCAGCATCTCACCGAATCGCTCCTGGAAATTGCAGGGCGGGCTCTGCGCTGGGAGATCCTCCAGTCTTCCCTGACATGGTTTGGAAAGGGATGGGTACAGCGGGAGAGGATTCGTCAGATGCGGCACGTCGTCCAGCGGCTCGAGTCCACTTCGGGCGAGCGACCGGCGCATTCGTACCGCATCGAAGTACAAACGTGCGTCGTCTTTTCGCATGCGGCAGGCCCTCTTCGCCCGCTCGTCGTCGGGATCGCTGACTGGGAAGATACGCTCCCGCCGTGGACTCATCCGCTGCGGCTGACAAACCTCCCGCGTACGCTTCGCGACATTCAGCTCGTAGCCGCTTGAAGAAAGCGGGGAGAAGAACAACAGCGAGGTCAAAACCTTGCGGCCATAAAAACACGATTCATGGACAGCTTGGAATCCAATCGTACCGTTCTCGTAGCCCTCTGCACGTTCAACGAACGCGAGAACCTGCCGCCACTCTTAGTGAAGATCCGCGAGACTCTCCCTGACTGCGATGTCCTGGTGATCGACGACAATTCGCCCGACGGGACACCACAGTGGCTCGAGAGTCGCGGAGATGCCGACGCGTTATGGTTGAAATTTGTGATCCGCCGCGATCAGCGGGGATTGGGAAGCGCCGTTCGCACGGCGATGGAACTTGCGTGCCGCGGCGGATACCAGTGGCTTCTTCACCTTGACGCCGATTTCAGCCATGATCCGGCGGAGCTGCCGCGACTGCTGGCTCGCGCGGAAGATCCCGGCGACCCGTGCGACTGTGTCGTCGGCTCTCGTTATTGCGAAGGGGGAACCATTGCCGGATGGACAGCGGGACGCCGTTGGATGAGCCGGACCGTGAATCGATTCGCAACCTCGGTACTCCGCCTGCCGGTCACCGATTGCAGTGGATCGCTCCGCTGTTATCGGGTGCAAACGCTGAGAGAAATGGGTCCAAGCACCCTCCAGAGCGAGGGGTATGCTGTTTTTGAGGAGATTCTGCTGAGGCTTCGTGAGATCGGGGCTCGCTTCGGCGAACTTCCGATTACGTTTCACGAGCGCCGCGCGGGGGAGAGCAAGCTCGGCATGCATGAGGCCGCGCGGTCGGCCTGGAATCTTCTGCAGCTGGCGCGAAAAACGAGGACTCGGTAGGCTCCGGCCGCGGGGAGGTTATACTGAGACGATTCCCCGCCAGTGCAGCTTGTGTCTTCCCAGGTAGTCATGCGAGTCGGTCTGTTCGTTCCCTGCTATATTGATCAATTCTATCCGGATGTCGCCCACTCCACGCTGGAGGTGCTCGAGCGATGCGGCGTGGAGGTTGATTTTCCGGTGGCCCAGACGTGCTGCGGCCAGCCGATGGCCAACACCGGTTGTACCGACCAAGCGGCGCGGCTCGCACAGCGAGCAGCGGAGATTTTCGCCCCGTACACGCATGTCGTTTGTCCTTCTGGCTCGTGCACCTCGATGATCCGGCATCACTGCGACGAGTACTTTGAAACCAGCGACGACTTCGGGCTTCGGGGAAAGGTCTTCGAGCTCTGCGAATTCTTGCATGACGTTCTCTGCGTTGAGGAATTCGGTGTCCATTTTCCACACCGTGTCGGTTTGCATCAGAGCTGCCATGGACTTCGCGAATTACGCTTGGGCTGGTCTAGCGAGACGATGACCCATCGCGACGATAAAGTCCGGCGATTGCTGCAACGCGTTGAGGGATTGCAGCTTGTGACCCTTCGCCGCGCCGATGAATGCTGCGGTTTTGGCGGAACATTCGCTGTCAACGAAGCGGATGTCTCGGTGGCGATGGGGCTCGACCGGATCGATGATCACGCGCAGGCAGGGGCGGAAGTGATTGTGGCCGGAGACATGTCATGCCTGATGCATCTCGAAGGGTTATTGCGTCGCAACAAGCAACGGTTAGAAGTGATGCACGTTGCGCAGGTTCTCGCCGGACGCCCCCGCGCCCATGAGGTTGTATCGCGCGATGCCAACGCCAAACGCCTGGAAAGGGGTTCACCTTGAGCGCGCTGCCGATTATTGAACATCCTCGCGCCGCCGCCGAATTCGTTGCCAATCGCGAACGAACTCGGTGGCACGACAAGGCGCTCTGGTTTGTTCGCGAAAAACGCGATCGAATGGTGCGCACGATTCCCGAATGGGAATGGCTCCGCGAGATGGCATCGCAGATCAAGACGCATACGATTGCAAATTTGGCCGAGTACCTCGAGCAATTCGAACGCTCGGCAACGGCCGCCGGAGCCCATGTCCACTGGGCTCGTGATGCCGAGGAACACAACACGATCGTTCTCAGGATTCTTCGCGAGAATCGCGCCCAGCGGATCGTCAAAAGCAAATCGATGCTCACGGAGGAATGTCATTTAAATCCATTCCTCGAGCGGCATGGCATAGAGGTCATCGACTCGGACCTCGGCGAGCGAATCGTCCAGCTGCGGGAAGAAACCCCCAGCCACATCGTGCTGCCGGCGATTCACATCAAAAAAGAAGAGGTCGGAGATACATTCCATCAGCACCTCGGGACCGCCGCCGGAGCGTCCGACCCGAAGTATTTGACGGAGGCGGCGCGGGACCACCTTCGCGATAAGTTTCTTCGGGCCGATGCAGGATTGACCGGGGTCAATTTCGCGATTGCCGAGACGGGGGGAATTGTCATTTGCACCAATGAAGGGAATGCGGACTTAGGCGCTTCCCTCCCCCCGGTCCACATCGCGAGCATGGGGATTGAAAAGCTGATCCCGCGCGCGATCGACTTGGCGGTCTTCACGCGGTTACTGGCGCGGAGCGCAACGGGACAGCCGATCACGACGTACACGTCGCATTTTCACGGGCCGCGGCGCGATCTCAGCGGCCAGCAAACGGGGCAGCTGCACTTGATCCTGGTCGATAATGGCCGCGCACAGATTCGTGACTCGCCCGAATTCCGCGAAGCACTGCATTGCATCCGCTGCGGCGCATGCATGAACACGTGTCCGGTGTATCGACGGAGCGGAGGGCACAGCTATGGTGCGGTGGTCCCCGGACCGATCGGTTCTGTTCTTTCCCCCACGATCGACGCGAAACGCCACAAGAGTTTGCCGCATGCCTGCAGCCTCTGCGGTAGCTGCACCGACGTCTGCCCAGTCCGCATTCCGCTGCATCACCAGTTGCTTGCCTGGAGAAAGGAACTCGCCGCCCGACGTCTGCTACCATGGAGCAAGCGGCTTGCGATGAAAGGGGTCACGTTTGTCTTCCAGCACCCGGCTCTGATGAATTGGATGGGAAAAATGAGCCGTATGGCGCTCCGCTGGACGCCGCGGCCGCTGATCTACCACCGCTGGAACGACTGGGGAAAGGGACGGGAGCTGCCGATCCCTCCGCAGCAGAGCTTTCGCGAGTGGTGGGTCAAGAATCGGGGAGCGGGTAGCGCCGAAGTGCAATCGGCACATGAAACCGACCGTCATCGACGTCCAAAGGAAGAGTAGAAAGTGTCGTCAGCCGCTGATGCCAAGCAGATCATCCTGGACCGGCTCCGCAGCCAGGTCGTCACCGCCCCTCCCTTGCCGTCGCTGCAAAATGAGGACGTAATCACTTTCGCCGACTTGCAGGGTCAGTTTTGTGAGACCTCGCGGAGCGTGGGGGCCGCCTGCCACGTTGTCCATTCGCCCGCAGAGTTGACGACGATTCTGAACGACCTGGAACCTTTTCGCCGAGCACGGCGAATTGTATCGCTATTACCCCAGTGGGTTCCTGGCAATACCGATCTGCAAAACTTCGACGAACCTCACAGCCTCAGGAGCTTGGACTGGATGATCGCGCCGGGGCTCTTCGGTGTCGCCGAAAATGGAGCCATTTGGATCGATTTCTCATCGATCTCGCATCGCGCGAGCCTGTTCCTGACCCAGTATCTCGCAATCCTTGTCCCCGCAAAAAACCTTGTACCGCACATGCACGCGGCCTACGAGCGGGTTGGCAGAGCGATCACCCAACCCTTCGGCTTGTTCGTCTCTGGCCCAAGCAAAACAGCCGACATCGAGCAGTCGCTGGTGCTCGGGGCGCACGGCTGTCGGACACTCAATGTTTTTCTCCTCGCAAACCCAGAAGCGGAATAATCGGACGTTCCAGAGAACCGTCTCTTGAAACCGTAGCGAGCTTTTCAGGCATTCGCGGGGCTTTTCACGGGATTTTGGTCCGTGGAAAAGTGGTGCTCGGAAATCGATCGACGACACCCGATCGATTCTCCCAACTCATGCCAATGAGCGACGCTGGGGTCTCCCGGCATCCAGCAAAGACGAACTTCTCGTTCTTCGAGGCGGGCAGGAAAATCGAGCACACCGGCCGCCGGGAGATGGACCAGTACCCCCAAGCTCGCGAGCTCCGTCTGGATCTCCGACATGCGTTGTTTGCTCGCCTGCAAAGAAGCTCGCATCTCCGCAAGCTCTTCGGCATGGGAACCGGAGTTCCGAGGCCTCGTTCTTCCTTGGACAGCTTGAGCATGAGAAAGTCCCGATTACGGAGCTCCGCATGGACTTCGATTAGATCCTGGGCGATGCGCCGCAGCAGCGGTAAAAGGCGACTGGCAGAATCGGGGGTAAAGTAACGCATCGGTTGGTTTCAGCGGGAAAAAAACCGCTGCAGCGGAGAGAGAAAGCAGTCCTCAATCGAAAGAGACACGCAGCTCGAAGGAAAGGTTCCCTCAAATCTGATTCCAAGCACACTTCTGACCGTTGCTCTCATTCTATTCCGCGAGGAAAAGAAACAAGTTTCTTCGCGTACTCGTTGGAGAGAAACTTTTGCCGGCCATGAGTCGACTTTGATGCTCCGAGAAGTTTGATGCTCCGAGAAGCTTGTCAAGGGGTGATTTCGGAGGGCCTTTTTCACCTCTAGTGGCAAATGGAGTGCCCAAAAATAGAGCTTCAAAAAAAAAATGCTTGACGTCGCATTGTCAAGGCGTAAAGTAAAGGAGTCGCGATAGCGGCCGAAGATTTTTTTGCAGAGCCAGCGAACTGGTTTTGTCAGGGCAGAGAGCTTTTTGTAGCGATGGCGCTGCGGTGTCTGCTGCGGAAAATGGAGTTGCTCGTCGCCCTGGTTTTCGAAGACATTTTTGGACAAGCCGGTCACAAGGGACTGAGCCATGTTAGTGCTGTCGAGGAAAAAGAACGAAAGCATCGTCATCAACAACGATATTCGGATTGTCGTTGTTGAAATCCGGGGTGACAAGGTCCGCCTGGGAGTTGAGGCGCCGCGGGAAGTTCCGGTGCATCGTCGCGAAGTTTACGAAGCGATTCAGCGGACGAAGGATGGCGTTGATGATGCGGCAGCCGAATCGGCATAACTGCTGATCAAGGTGTTTTGACGCGTCCAAGTCACCTGAGGATGGCCATGTTTGTAGGTGCCGTCGATCGTTTTACTGAAGGCTGATCGTTCATCGATGGGCCTGCTTTGGGTGTGCCTGTTCGTTCGCGAGGGATCGTCTCTTGCGATCGCTCGTCTCGAACACTCATTCATGTCAAGTCTCAACCGCCTGAGTTTCTTTCTTGGCGGGGGTTCGGAGGGGTTGACGGATTCGTAGCCCTCTTGTTACATCTTACGCACTCAATGAGCGGCCCCTTCGTCTAGCGGTCTAGGACATCGCCCTTTCACGGCGGTAACACGGGTTCGATTCCCGTAGGGGTCATCTCCTCTCATTTCCACAGGGTTCTGTGACTTTCCAACAGGGCGCTGTGAACGCATAGGCCGATGCGAGCAGGGGATCGCGAAAGAGGGGATCGGTTGACATTCCCCGGGCATCCTTTAAGATCGTGGTCCCACGAGCGGGGTTGAGAAAGACGCTCCCGCAAGTGTCTGCAAGGATTTTAGGCTGATTGCTCCAGCCGTCCTTCTCTGATCTTCAAAATTGCGTCTGCCGTTACAGATGCGAGAGCGTCGGGCATGACTATGGACCTAGAAGCCATTGCGCGGCGGGAACGCTGCGAGTTGTCGACCCTGAAGTTTGCCTTGCCGATGCTGGAACAGGGTTACCAGCCTCCCTTCTTGACCCGCTATCGACGAGATGAGATCGGCCCGGTGGCCGAAAAGACTCTCTGGGAACTTGCAGCGGCGGTCCGCGAGGAACAAAGTCTTTCGCAGCGGCGCGCTGACTTGGCCAAAAAGATCGAGGAGTCCCAACTCGACGATCCGTCGCTGCTCGCATCGATTGAACAAGCGCAGACATCGCGGCAACTCGATCGGATTGCCCGCCGCATTCGTAGTGAAACGGGGGTTTCCCATCCCGCCAGCCGCCTGGCCGTGAGGCTGCTGAACCCGAAACCTGGGGATCCGGCAAATCTCGGGGAACTGACAGAGCTCGTCGTTGGCAAGGATCATGCAGCCGTCGCCCAGGAAGGGTTACGGTCGGTGCTCGGGCAGTACCTCGCGGCAGATTCGCGGATTGTTCGCGCGGCAACGGCGTGGATGGATCGCCATGTACAGCTGCATATCATCGATGTCCATGATCCGCATGAAGGTTCTCCCGACGCTCCCGGGGAATCGGATACTCATGAGGACTCCGAAGCGGGCATCGCTGGAGAGGCCCCGGGTCTGAGCGAGCGGGAGCATGGATTTGAGGGGACGACTCCCACCCCCGCGACCGTCAAACATCTTGATCACCAGAGCGTTGCGGAAGCTCCCGCCGAGTCTGCAACTCTTGATCAAAGCATTCGCCAAGAAAGCACTTCTGAACAAAGTTCGCTCGAAGGTCGAGCCGCGGCTGCTTCTGCGATCGAGCAAGCCACGCCCTCCGTCGCAAACGAGACTGTCGATGGCGCCCCTGCGGCGATCGAGGGACCGAGCGATGCCACAGAACGATCTCCGGAACTGACGGACGTCGCAGCCGGAGAGGCAACGATCGTCGTGGACTTTCAAAACGATTCGAAAGCCAGCAAACCGCGGAAGGGAGGGAAGGGAGAAAAGAAACCCGCGGAAACGAAGCAGGTTGATCGCAAAAAGATTTCTCCTCGGCAAAGGCGTCGGAAGTGGCTGGTCAGCGTCCTCGAACCGCTCAAGGGTAAGTCGCTGCCAAAAAGCAAGCTGACAGCTTTCCAGGTGGTCATGCTGGGGCGGGCTCTCCGCTCGCAAGTGGTGCAGTGCGCGTTTAAGTACAACGCCGGGGAACTGATCCAGGTGCTGGCCCGGGCGGCGAGCGACCTGAACACCCAAGCTTCGCGGGAGTTGGCAGATATCGTTCTCGCGAACGAAGCATCGATTCGCGAAGCACTCGAGGCCGCGTGGTGGGACGACCTGATCGATCGAGCGGCGCGGCGATTGGTACGCGTGGCCGCGGAAACATTGCGTCGGCAGATTGCCCGAGAACCGCTCGAGTCCCAGGTCATCTTGGTGATCGATGCGGTCGGTCCACGGACCGCGGCACTGGCGATTGTCGGCCCGGGCGGAGAAGTCCTCCACACCGAAGATGTCCCATGCCAGCTGACGAAAACATTCCGTCAGCAATTGGTGACTCGGCTCGGAGAACTGGTCCACCAGTATCATGTGGACCTGATTGTCCTGAGCAATGGCCCCGCGCGCCGCGGCTGCATGGTCGCGCTGAGCGAATTGCTGGCTCAATCCGCCGGGAGCTCCTTGCGTTGGACGCTCGCCGAACGCGCCGGTGCAGAAATATTCGCCGGGGGCGAAGAGGGAAATCGTGAACTCCGCTCGGTGCCACGAAGGTTCCGCGCCGCGGTTTGGCTAGCCCAGTTGGTTCGCAGCCCCTCGAGGGCGCTCGCAAAGATCGACGTAAGTCGTCTGAGATTGGGAAGCTACCAGCGGGAATTGGCCGATGGCATGCTTGCCAGAGCACTCAATGACGTTGTTACCAGTGGCGTCTGCCAAGTCGGTGTTGACGTCAATTCGGTGGACCGCGGCTGGCTGGCTCGTCTCCCCGGAGTATCCGCTGCGGTTGCTGAAGGGATCGACTCGCGACGACGAACAAGCCTGCTGAAGAATCGCCGGGAATTGCTCGAACTGGACCACTGGCCCTCGGCAGTAGCCCAGCGGCAAGCCCTCGGTTTCCTTCGCATTTTTGGTGGCGATCAGCCTCTCGACGCAACTGCCATTCACCCCGACGACTACCCCCTCGCCGAACGGCTCCTTGCCAGGCTGCAGATTCCAATGCCGCCGTCGGCCCCGGGCGGCTATGTTCCACCGAATTACTCCGTCGAAAAAGACCCTGTTCGGACCGCCAGCGACGACTCGGGTGGAACTCAGTTTACCGAAGTGAAGATCGCTGCAGTCGATCCCAATCAACCCTTCGGCCCGGTAGATCCTGCCGCGGGTGCTTTGGACTCCGAAGCGGCTGGCAAGAGTGCGGTGGACTTGGAAATCGAGAAGACCAGCTCCGGCGGTGAAACGCCCTCAGAACAACCCAGCACCGCTCCGGCCAGCGCTGAGGTTCCCGCCGATGGGATCAATGATGGAAACATCGATGGAAACATCGAACAGGCGACCTCTTTGTCGCAGGCCCCCGCCGATTCGCACTTGGAAAACGAAGCCTCCACGGCCAATGCTGCTCCCACCCCGCTGGTAGCTTACACACACCCTCTTCCAGAAAGCGTTTCGATTGCTCGTCTGGTGAAGGAGTGGCAGATTGGAGAACAGCGTGTCAAGCACTTGATCCACTCGCTGTGCGAACCATTTTCCGGCAATGCTCTGGAGGAACGCAGCCCTTCGGTGGCGATGGCAAGAGTCCCCAAGCTGAATGAACTGAAGTCAGGGGAACTGGTGTCCGGAGTTGTCGTTGGAGTGGCCGATTTCGGAGTCTTCGTCGAATTGGGACCCGATTGCAGTGGGCTCATTCATGTCAGTCGGCTGTCCGAGGATTTCGTTGAGGACCTCAATGAATTCGTTCAAATCGGTGATGTGATCTCGGCTTGGGTGGTTGAGATTGATAACAAGCGTCGCCGTGTTTCTCTTTCCGGGATTTCCCCAGCCCGACAGCTAGCATTGAAAGCGCAGGATCGCGAATTCCGTAGCGGTGATCGCACCGCTCATTCCGAAGGACGAGGGGGAAGCGGTGCAAGCCGACCTCCAAAGGGAGGGTCCGCTGGCCGGCATGCGGACGGCGGATCACGAGGTGGAGCTGCGGGCGAGGGGACTGCAGGTGCGGGACGGCGACAGGGTCCGCCGCATCAGGGCCAATCTTCGCAGGGCGGTGCGCGCGCTGGGGCCGCAGGCGACCGACCGGCGCGTGCCGGGAGTGGGAATAATAGGTCTGGCGGAGGAGGGGATCGGCCCCAAGGGGGCAGCGGCGATCGGTCGCAAGGGAATTCTTCGCGAGGCCAAGGGACCCCGGGGCGCGGTGGTCGGCAGGGCCAATCGCGTCGCGATGGGGGACGCGGGCCAACCTCCTACACAGCGGTATCGCGAGCAAGCACCCCGGTCGAGCCGATCAACGATGCAAAGCTCAGCGGTGAAGAGCCACTCCGCTCATTTGGCGAATTGATGCAATTCTTCAAAGGGGCTCGCACGGAAGCGACTCCCAAAACCGAGTCTCCTGCCGCTTCTTCAACTGCCTCTGGAAATGTGTCGCAGGAGACGATCCAAGTTGCCGGAACGAACCAGGGTGCAGAATTGCGAGCTGACGGAGCGCAGAGTCTTTCCCCTCCGCCGGCACTGGCCGGCAACCCGGTTTTTGAGGCGCAGGCATCCACCGCGACGACAAAGACCGCCAGCACCGGGGATGAAGCCGGAGAACTCGCCGGCGATTCTTCGGACGCCAGTGAGGCTCAGTGAGGGTCGCGATGACCGACGATTTTAAGCACCGATTAGAGTCGGCAATACAGCGAGGCCAAGAGCGCCGCGATGCCCAGAGCGAAGTGGCGCGGAAAAAAACGCTGAGCGAAGAGGAAGCAAAGCGTCTTCACACCTCGCATCGCTTGGCCCTCTCGGAGCGAATCTCGCAGCAGGTGGAGCAGCTGGCGAATCACTTTCCGGGTTTCCGTAAGGAGACCTTGTTCGGAGAAGGGGGTTGGGGGGCTGCTTGCTACCGCGACGACCTCGATTTCTCGACCGGTCGGCGATCGACTCGCTACAGCAGACTCGAGATTACCGTTCGTCCGTACAGTGAATACCGAGTTTTGGAATTGCGAGCCAAAGGGACTGTTGCCAACAAAGAGGTTTTCAACCGTAGCTTCTTTGAGCCGCTGGGGGAATGTCAGCAGGGGACTTTCTTGCAGTACATCGATACGTGGGTCGTGGAGTATGCGGAGCTGTATGCAGCATCGCAGTAGGGATTGTAAATCGGCGACGCGCTGGATTCTGTTCTCGGTCCTTGATACATTCAGGTGTTTGGTTGTTCGCCCCACAAGTACGGAGGAAATTTGCGTGCCCATCCGAAAATCCCATCGTCGATTGCGGGTCGAAACGCTCGAGCGTCGTCAGTTGCTCGCAGCCGACGTGCAGCATAATTACCTTGAGCCGCTGGACGTCAACAATGATTCCCTGATCTCTTCAGCCGACGCGCTCGTTGTTGTCAACCAACTGAATCGCGGTCCGGCGGTTGGGCAGGGGGGAGTTGAGCGATTCCTTGATGTTAACGATGACTCGTCGGTGTCACCGCTCGATGCGCTCCGCGTGCTGAATTGGCTGAACCGCCGAAGCGTTGTTGATGTCGACTCGATCGCCCGCGGTCGGATGGACGGATTGTCCGGCGTGCGTGTCGGAGTGCGGATGGAAAAGGATTCGACGGGCATTGATTTTGAAGTCCGACTGCAGAATGGCACCCCCGGAGAGACGCATGCGATCGCCATCGAGGGGCAGTATGTTGGCTCGGTCATTGTCGATGTGAAAGGGCGAGGGAAACTGCGAGTGTCCCCTGAGGAGGGCCCCGAGGGTTTGCTTCCGCAGTTCCTCCTTGAGGGATTGCCTGCAGCGCAGATTGCCGTGGACCGGATTGGGAATGTTGATATCGCCAGTTCGATGTTCGCATCGGGCGAGGGTCCCGATGACTCATCAGCACCCACGCCATCGGCTCCAACAGTTCTCGCCACGCGATTTTCGCTGGCTGGCGAAAACCGTGGGGAAGCCCTTTTTGTAAACCATCGCGATGCACAGTATGTCGGTGTCTACCATCGCGGGCTTGTTGCGGGTGAAAGCTACGCGGTGCAGATTGATGGCCGAGAGGTTCTCGAGCTACGAGCGAATCGATTGGGAGTGATTCTTGGAAGAGTCCGGCTCGGGACGCTCGTAAATGCACCATCTGTCGTCGAGGGTTCTCGAATTGAGGTGCTTGGTGGAGGGAGCGGAGTGTTTGCTCGCGTTGGACGTGGAGCCGATGGTGGCTCCGATTCGGAACATCGGGAGGTGCAGGTTTATCGGGCCCGCCTCCAAGCTCCTCCCGGTGTGAGGGGACTTGCGGGACTGATGGTCACGGGCGAGCGACAGCGGATGGGGCTCACCGTCGCGGGACTCCCACGGAGCAGTTCCTATCCGCTGAAGATTGATGGGATCCAAATCGCGACGGTCACGACAAACCGCTTGGGGATGCTCCTCTTCCGTTATGACTCGCAGCGTTCAGGTGAAGACGGTCTGCTTGCAGAGATTCCGCCGATTGGTCCTGGTTCGACGATCGAAATTGGAGACATTGTCTCGGCAAGCTGGCAGCGTGCTGCGCGTTTCGATTATTGATCAGGAGCAGTTTCGGCGACGACCTTGGGGAGTGTGATTACCATTCTCCCTGGCGACGAAATTGGTCGCGGCTATTGGCGGAGAATTTCGCTGCGGCTTGATCGAGTCGCTGGAGGATTGTGCTCATCTCAAGCCCCGCACACTGCCTCGCCGCGGCGATCATCGTTTCACATTCATTGTGATCCATCGCGATCGAAGCGAGCAGCAGTTGGTTTTCGTCTTCGGGAGGAACGGCAAGGAAACCATGCTTGTCCGCGTGGATCAGCTGCCCGGGCCGAACCAGCGTTCCAAAGACCTCCACCTCGCAATTCCAACGGACTGGAATCACGTGTGCATGGCCGACGCACAGCCGACGTGCTAGAGCCTTAAAACCCGCCGCAGTCATCTCATCGACATCACGAATGGCACCATCAGTGATTGTGCCGACAGCGCCGAGGGATCGATGGACATTCGCATTCACTTCACCCCAGAATGATCCGATCACTCGGGGCTTGTCGAGATCCTGGACGACGACAATTTTTGGTCCTGGCTGCTGTGCCACATAACGCCGGTAATCGCTCCAAGCGGCGGAGTTCTCGCGATGGCCGCTTTGGGAGGGTTCGACGACGAGCGTGACTGCATACCCCACCATGGGCCCCATTTGCGGCATAAAATCGTGAGTTTCCTCAAGATTGAACGCTTCGTTAGCAATGTCATGTTTGGTAATCTGTTCCCAACCGTTGTAGATCGTCGGCGTATTCCATCGCCTCAGTTTTAACAAATCAGGATGTGGCAACGTCATCGGAGCTTCGCGCGTCGAGAAAGGGCAAGCAGAACACTATGGATTCTAGTATGCCAGAAGTCATCATTACGGATTTCATCGATGATAATCTGGAAATCGAGCGGGAGATTTTGTCGGGCATCGCCTCGGTACGGGCTTTGAATGCATACCGGGAGAGCGAGCTGGAGGGGAAAATCGAATCCGCAACTGCGATCATGATGTACCACAATTTGGCAATTTCCTCGCAGACCATTGCGCGGCTGAGCCAGTGCCGATTGATCGTTCGCTGCGGCGTTGGGTTTGACAATGTCGACTATCTCTTCGCAAGGAAAATGGGCATTGATGTCGCAAACGTGCCGGACTACGGCACCGAGGAGGTTGCCGATTCGGCGATCGGCATGGCGCTCACGCTCTGCCGCGGGATCCATACACAGAACTCGCGATTGCAGCGGAAGGAGGGAGCTTGGATGTACACCCAGGTGCAACCGCTGTACCGCCTCCGCGGACGAACATTCGGGATCGTGGGACTGGGAAGAATTGGAACCGCCGCAGCGCTACGCGCCAAAGCGCTCGGAATGGACGTTCTCTTTTATGATCCCCTGAAGCAGGACGGATACGATAAGGCGCTGGGTGTCAAACGTGTCGAGTCGATTGAGGAGTTAGCGCGTGCTTCCTTCATCCTCAGTCTCCACTGTCCGCTAACGCCGCAGACTAGGCACGTCGTCAATGCGGCTCTCATCGCACAAATGCCACGTGGCAGCTATTTGATCAATACAGCTCG
>Ga0169931_10007318_pt1 | contig 16388 bp, 7 predicted proteins | sample Kivu_15m_20L_FD_129675 | JGI IMG/M metagenome (GOLD analysis project Ga0169931, IMG submission 129675) | Freshwater microbial communities from Lake Kivu, Western Province, Rwanda to study Microbial Dark Matter (Phase II) - Kivu_15m_20L... | ecosystem: Environmental > Aquatic > Freshwater > Lake ...
CTACTGATACCACATTACAACCCGATGCAATAACCGAGAATCAAAGTCCCCCTAGATTAATGCACTATTTTGTTATTCTGTCAATTCGTAACTCCTAGACTCTCCTTATTTTGCGCCTTAACCTAAATTTAAACTGGCCTTAACCTAAATTTAAACTGGCCTTAACCTTCTCTTAACTTACGTCTGATATTTTAAGTTCAGTACCGTATTAGTGAGAAAAAAACACCTTGACTGATAAAGCTTTTAATAGTCGGGACTATCCACTGCAACGGACTCCCGTGGCCATTATCGGTATGGCTGGTCTGTTTCCCCAAGCCAAGAACCTGCAAGAATATTGGCAGAATATTATTGGCAAGGTGGATTGTATTACTGATGTCCCTCCCTCTCACTGGAACATAGATGACTACTATGATCCAGACCCAAAAGCTCCGGATAAAACCTATTGCAAGCGGGGTGGCTTTCTACCAGATGTTGATTTCAACCCCATGGAGTTTGGATTACCTCCCAATATTTTGGAGGTGACAGATGCTTCACAAACACTTTCACTATTAGTGGCTAAACAAGCCATGATAGATGCGGGTTATGGTGAGTGTAGCGACGTAGTTCGCCAGGGCACTGGTGTGATTTTGGGAGTGGCAGGAGGGCAACAACTCTTTGGTACTCTGACTGCTCGCTTACAATATCCTGTGTGGGAGAAAGCGCTCAGGAGTAGTGGAGTTTCTGAAGCAGACACTCAGAAAATTATTGAAAAAATCAAATTGGCATATATCAAATGGGAAGAAAATTCCTTTCCGGGGATGCTGGGTAATGTCATCGCCGGAAGAATTGCCAACCGTTTGGATTTAGGCGGAATTAACTGTGTGGTGGATGCAGCTTGCGCTGCTTCTTTGAGTGCCTTGAGAATGTCATTGAGCGAACTGACTGATTATCGCAGTGACATGATGATTACAGGTGGGGTGGATACTGACAATTCCATCTTTATGTATATGTGTTTTAGCAAAACCCCTGCCTTTTCTAAGCAGCAAAAGATTAAACCTTTTGATGGGGAATCAGATGGAATGCTGATTGGTGAAGGCATAGGCATGATGGTACTCAAACGTCTGGAAGATGCGGAAAGAGACGGCGATCGCATCTATGCTGTAATCAAAGGCATTGGCGCATCCAGCGATGGCAAGCACAAAAGCATATACGCTCCCCGTGTTTCAGGGCAGGTAAATGCCTTTCGTAGAGCCTATGCAGAGGCAGGCTTTCCACCCTCCACTGTGGGTTTGATAGAGGCACACGGAACCGGCACTGTGGCGGGTGATCTGGCGGAGTTGACATCTTTAAATGAGGTGTTTGGGGAAAATAACTCACAATCACCTCCCAAAAAACACATAGCTTTAGGTAGTGTGAAATCCCAAATTGGACACACTAAAGCCACTGCGGGTGCTGCCAACTTAATTAAAATGGCTCTAGCTTTACATCATAAAGTGCTACCCCCCACGATTAATGTCAGTCAACCTCATGCGAAAATTGACGATACTCCCTTTTATTTAAATACGGAAACTCGTCCGTGGCTACCCACTGGAAATGAACCCAGAAGGGCTGGTCTCAATGCTTTTGGCTTTGGTGGCACTAACTTTCATGTGGTTTTAGAAGAACACACAAGGGAACAACATGACCCTTATCGTTTACACCACCATCGCCATGAAATCCTCCTGTTTGCTGATAACCCAGTTAAATTAAAAACTGAGTGCGAAACAGTGCTGGAAAAATTGCAATGCACTGGCAAAGAAGAACATTATGTCCACCTGGTTGATGCCTGTAAGTCATTAGTCATCCCCCCACATTGTGCCAGGTTGGGTTTTGTAGCTGAATCCATCACGGAAGCGTGTACATCATTGCAGATGGCAATTAAGTTATTGCTCACTCAAGGAGCAGCACCATCATGGGAGCATCCCCAAGGTATCTACTATCGGCAAACAGGTATTAATCCACACACCAAATCAACAAAAATAGTTGCTTTGTTTTCAGGGCAAGGTTCTCAATATTTAGAGATGGGTAAGGAATTAACCCTCAACTTCCCCATACTCCGCCAAGCCTGGGCCCAGATGGACAGCATTTTGAGTCAGTCCGGAAAATCCCCTATTAGCGATGTGGTATATCCAGTGCCTGTGTTCAGTAAGTCTGAACAAGATGCTCAAAAGGCAAAATTGCAAAGCACTGACAATGCTCAACCTGCTATTGGTGTGTTTAGTGTTGGTCTGTATAAGATTCTCCAACAAGCTGGATTCAAACCGGACTTTGTGGCTGGTCACAGTTTTGGTGAACTGACAGCTTTGTGGTGTGCGGGAGTTTTATCTGATCAAGATTACTTCTTATTAGCCAAGGCTAGGGGACAGGCCATGGCATCTCCTTTAAGTGCCAATGTGGACACAGGAACTATGCTGGCTGTGACTGGTGATATGGAGAAATTGCCACAGCTAATCAGCCATTTTCCTCACATTAAAATTGCTAACTGGAACTCCCGTCAACAGGTGGTTTTGGCGGGAAGTAAATCAGAAATTATGAAGGCGCAAGAGTTATTGACAAAGGACAGTTATTCTTGCACATTGCTCAATGTTTCTGGGGCTTTTCATACTTCTTTTGTGGGTTATGCTCAAAAGCCTTTTGCCCAGGCAGTTAAAACTGTGAAATTCCATCAACCCAAAATTCCTGTATTTTCCAATGTCACAGGTAATGTGTATCCAGAAAATCCAGAACTAATTGGCCAAACTTTAGCAGAACATATGCTTAATCCTGTATTATTTAAACAGGAAATTGAAAATATCTATGCTGCCGGTGGCTATTGTTTTGTAGAATTTGGACCAAGGCAAGTTGTGACCAACTTAGTCAAAAATATTTTGGGGGACAGACCACATTTAGTAGTGGCTTTGAATCCTCACGGTGGCAGCAAGTCAGCAACTCCAGGCAAAGATAGCGATCGCCTGTTGCGGGAAGCAGTGGTACAACTCAGAGTGGCTGGATTAGTTCTCAAGCAACTTGATCCCTATCAAGTGGGTGAAAAAGCACCTGATATTAATACCAAAAAAAGTTTAACTTTCAAGTTAAATGGTAATAATTATGTCAGTGATAAAACTAAAGCGGCTTTTGAGGAGGCATTGCAAAATTCACAAAAAATTGACTTGAAAATTCAAGCCCAACAACAGCCACAAGGCTCATCTGCTGGCAGTAATGGTAATCTGTAACATAAGCATCCTGCTTGTTAATGATTTACCTCACTAAGCAGCGAAAACCGCTATAAGCAGATTCATCAGTTTTGCTTCATTCAATCTCTAACCCCTAAACAATCAATATCTATATCTATGTCAACTCAATCTACATCAACCAACATTCCTCAACAATTAACTCTAGCTTCATCCACACCAATGCAAACATTAGACCTGGACTTTATCCACAGCTTTGAGCGCATGGTGATGCGCTTTTATGAACACCAAGCAGAAGTATTACGTGTTCAAGAAGAATATTTAAAAAATCAAGGAGAAACTTCCCAAGGATTTTTACGACTGATGCAGCAACAGTATTCTGCTGCGGTGGTAGCAGAAAATGGTAACGGCCATTCTCAAGAAAAATTATTACCTGATTCTGCTGCTGTTATCACACCCAAAACACCAGTAATTACCAATAAATCAGATGTTGAAGCCACACCAGCATCTGCACATCAAGCTAGTTCTGTCAATGTTTCTGAGTCAGTAGCAGTAATTACCAATAAATCAGATGTTGAAGCCACTGCCCAAACCACTTCAGAGTCGGTAGCACAGCCTGTGGATGTGATGAGTAAGTCAGATGTAGCAGCTTTGGCTCAATCTTTACTGGCAGTGGTGAGTGATAAAACAGGTTATCCTACAGAAATGTTGGAATTGGACATGGATATGGAAGCCGATTTAGGTATTGACTCCATCAAACGAGTAGAAATTCTGGGAGCCATGCAGGATTTATACCCAGACTTACCACCTCTGAATCCTGAAGAATTGTCGGAAATGAGAACCATGGGTGAAATTGTTACCTACATGGGTCAAGTAAAAACATCGGGGGAAAAAAAAACTTTAGTGCTGGCATAGAAGCTTTGACGGAGTTTCCTCTGAATCATAGTATTCGGAGGGGGTGGGCGAAATTACAATATTTACCCACTCCAGATCAATTAGATTTTACTGTGAGTAACCACCACGTCTGCTTGATTACCGCAGATGGAAGCCCCCTAACTACTCACTTAGCCCAATCTTTAACAGCACGAGGGTGGACAGTGGTGGTACTCAGTTTTCCTGAGTCAGTCATCAGCCATGGCTTATCGTTACCTACAGGAATAAATCATGTGATGTTATCAGATATGAGTGAAGCCCATTTGCAGCAACAACTCAAAGCCATGGCTGAAAATTACGGTGCTGTGGGTGCATTTATTCATCTCAGTCCCTTAGAGACCACAGCTACTACAGCTAAAGCCATTGTTAAGCAAGTTTTTCTCCTCGCCAAACATCTGAAAAAACCCCTCACCGAAGTTACCCAACCGGGACGCAGTTCTTTTATTACCGTATCTCGGCTAGATGGCAATTTGGGAATGACAGGACACCCTGATGTTAACCCCATTGATGGAGGTTTATTGGGACTAACAAAAACCCTCAACTTAGAATGGGAAAAAGTATTTTGTCGCGGCTTAGATATCAGTCCTCATGTCAGTGGGGAAAGAGCAGCCCAGTCAATCATGGCTGAATTATACGACCCCAATCAATTAATTGTGGAGGTGGGATATAGTGCCCAAGGACGCACCACTCTAATTAATGAAGAATATGCTATTAATCGCACATCAATCAATCAACCAAATCATCTGCATGAAGATGCTGTGTTTCTTGTCAGTGGAGGCGGTAGGGGAATTACATCTCAATGCGTGATTAAACTAGCACGGGTGTTTAAATGTAAGTTTATCCTCCTGGGGCGTTCAGCTATGGATGGGGAACCAGACTACGCTGGTGGTTGTAGTGATGAAAATGAATTGAAAAAGCGCATCATTGAACATATTTCCGCTCAAGGAGAAAAACCCACACCTGTTAAAGTTAATAAAATGCTCAAAAGCATTCTCCACAGTCGGGAAATTCAAGCCACCATCTCTCAAATTGAGCAAGTTGGCGGTAGGGCGGAATATATTAGTGCCGATATCACAGCAGGTACTGTAGTCCAAGAAAAAGTTGCTGCAGTAGCAGCGAAGTTTGGCAAAATCACCGGAATTATTCACGGGGCGGGAAATTTAGCTGACAAACTGATTCAGCATAAAACACCAGATGATTTTGAAGCAGTTTATGTACCCAAAATTATGGGACTACAAACCCTCCTTGGTTGTGTTGAACCGAGTCAACTGCATCATTTAGTTTTGTTTTCTTCCGCAGCGGGGTTTTATGGTAACATTGGTCAATCTGACTATGCCATTGCCAACGAAATTCTCAACAAATTCGCTCATCAACTCAAACATCAACATCCCCAATGTCATATTGTTTCCTTTAATTGGGGGGCTTGGGATGGTGGTATGGTGACACCAGAAGTTAAAGAAGTTTTAGCGCAACGCAACATAGACATAATCCCCCTTGAAGTGGGAACACAAATGTTTGTGGAAGAGTTAGCATTTGCCGGGGGAGAGCAAGTACAGGTGTTAGTTGGTGGCTCCCTCGCTACTAGGTCTGGGTCACTAGAACCAGAACTGCGAACTCACCGCATCCGGCGCAAATTAACTTTAGAAGATAATCCTTTTTTACAAGATCACATGATTGGTGATCATGCTGTATTACCAGCTACTTGTTCTGGTGCCTGGATGGCTAACACTTGTGAGCAACTGTATCCAGCTTACAAATTTTTCACATCTAGTAACTTTAAGGTCTTAAAAGGAATTGTTTTTGACCAAACCTTGGCAGATGAATATATTGTAGATGTGCAGGAGGTGAGCAAGTCCGCGGGGAATGAAGTTCAATTAAATGTCACTGTTTGGAGTCACAATAGCAAAGGTAAACCACAATATCATTACAGTTCCCAAATTCAACTCGTCGGGCAAATTCCCCCTAGTCCCACATATCCAGAATTTGATGCAACTACAGATGAATATTGCCTGACTCTTTCACCTTATGAAGATGGCACATTATTTCACGGACCTACTTTCCAAGGTGTGAAAAGAGTTTTAAATATTAGCCCCAAGAAACTGACATTAGAATGTCAGATACCTGCCCCCAGGGTTGAAAAATATGGTCTTTTTCCAGTACAGACATTTGACCCTTACACAGCAGATGTAACATATCAAGCTCTATTGATTTGGGTTCGTCATTTCCATCAAGCTGCTTGTTTACCTAGACAATGTGAAAAGGTCGAACATTTTCAAAATCCTCCACTAGACACAATATTTTATGTGTCAATGGAAGTTGTTTCTAGTAGTAACACCCATTTAAAGGCTAATGCCATATTGCATGATATTCACGGACAAGTTTACTCACAAGTATTAGGCGCTGAGGTGACTATTAGCAAACAGCTAAACCCTCTATTCATTCCCGCCCAAGAGAGAGAAAAAAATAAGTTATCTTCATTTTGGCGCAAGTTTTTAGGCTATGAACACCCAGTTTGGTACGCACTCTTTACAGCTTTATATCAGCGTTTTGTCGGTGCTGTAGTCCTTGAAGATAGTCAGGACTTTGATGAAATCAAAGCAACACCAAAACTTTACCTGGCTAACCACCAAGTAGGAATAGAATCTCTACTATTTATGTTTGGTGTTGCGGCACTGACAGATAATCCCATTCATGCAGTAGCTAAAGCAGAGCATCGGTATAGTTGGATCAGCCAAATGTTACATCAGCTTTATTCCTATCCTAACTCTCAAGATCCGGAACTAAGTTTATACTTTGACCGAGAAAATCCGTCGTCTATGATGACAGTTCTTGCTGCTATAAAAAAACTCATAACTGAGCAAGGACGTTCTGTGCTAGTTCATGTCCAAGGAACTCGCTCCCTGAGTTGTCGCCAGCCTGTTACAAGTCTGAGTGCTGTTTTTATTGATTTAGCATTGGAACTAAATCTCCCCATAGTACCTGTGAAATTTGTGGGAGGGTTACCCATTGAACCATTAGAAACCCGCTTAGAATTTCCTGTGGGCTATACCCATCAAGATTATTACTTAGGTAAGGCTATTTATCCGGAAACACTCAAGTCTTTGGACAATGCAGAGCGCAAGGCTTTGATTTTAGAACTTTTAAATCAAGTGGGCGGAGCGTTGGAAACTTCTTTTCCCCATACCCCTGATCTTGATTTTGCCCATAAGGTAGAGACCTGGATGCAGCAAGCAGGAGTTTCTGAGGTGGTCGCTGTACTATACAAAGTGCTGGAGGAAATCTCAAATCCCACGGATGAAATTCGCACTTTGTTGACAGGGATTCGAGAAGGTAATTTTCAGGCGGCTACTTCTCCAGAGCAACTTTGGTTAAAAGAATTTGCCAATTGGTTGATTAGTAATTAATTCTGACGGGGCGTATTGACTTTATACGCCCAGTATAGGGCTGTAACAATAGCAAAATAAACAAAATAAATCTAGATAAATTTAGGAGCATTATGGAAAAAATTGCTGTCATTGGTATATCTTGTCTGTTTCCCGGTGCGGATAATCCAGAAAAATATTGGCAGAATTTAATTGACCAAAAAGATTTAACTTCCTACGCTAATCAAGAGCAAATGGGGGTAGATGCCAAACTGTTTTATGATCCAGTCAAGGGTAAAACTGACAAATACTATTGCATGAAAGGCGGATATATTCGGGATTTTCAATTTGATGCTAGTGGATATAAAATTCCTCCAGCAATGCTGGAAAATTTAGACCCGCTTTACCAATGGTGTTTATATGTCTCCCAACAGGCTTTACAAGATAGTGGTTATTTAAACAATTCCTCGGTTTTGTCTAACTGTGGTGTGATTTTAGGTAATCTTTCTCATCCCACTAGATTTTCACGGCGATTTTTTACCTCTATATATCACCGGGTGATTAATTCAGCTATTCAAGAGCTTTTAGAGGATAAATCTTATTCTTTGCCCGGGTTATCTAGTGGTTTATCTGCGGGAAATGCTGTACTACCAGGGTACGCTGCGGGACTCATTGCTCAAGCATTATCTCTTTCCCGCATCAACTTTTGTCTAGATGCAGCCTGTGCTTCATCACTATATGCCATTAAACTCGCCTGTGATTACTTGTTATCAGGCAAAGCTGACCTGATGTTGGCAGGTGCTGTTAGTTGTGCTGACCCTCTGTTTCATCATATGGGGTTTTCTATTTTCCAAGCCTATCCCCAAAATGATCTTACCTGTCCTTTAGATCGGTCATCTCAAGGACTAATTTCTTCTGAAGGGGCAGGTATGGTGGTGTTGAAGCGATATGATCATGCACTGGGGGATGGCGATCGCATCTACGCTATTATCAACGGCATTGGGTTATCTAATGATGGTAAGGGTAAATTTGTTCTCAATCCCAATACCAAAGGTCAAATCTTGGCTTTGCAAAGAGCTTATCAAAATGCGGAAATTAATCCCCAGAGTATTGACTATATAGAGTGTCACGCCACAGGAACGCCAGTGGGAGACATGACGGAACTTAACTCTATGGATGCCTACTTTAGTAGGTATCAAGCCCGGCCATTAATTGGTTCGGTGAAATCAAACCTTGGTCACTTGTTAACTGCTGCAGGGATGACTAGCCTGATTAAGGTGATTCTCAGCATGAATAAAGGGATGATTCCCGCAACTATTAACTTAACTGAACCCCTCAGTTCACAGATGGGAAACATCTCAGCCCATGAAATTGTTAATACTAATATACCTTGGCCAAACAATTCTTTTACTCATAATCCTGTCTGGGCTGCAGTCAGCGCCTTTGGCTTTGGTGGTACAAACGCTCATGTGATTCTAGAGTCATCAAAGCCAGAACAAGTCCCGGAAAAGTCTCATCCTTCCCCCACTGCTGTACAAAATCCCTTGGCTATAGTGGGTATGGCGGCTTGCTTTGGTGCTTGTAAAGATGTGGATGCTTTGGATCGGACAATTTACACAGGTCAACAGCATTTTATCCCTGTCCCCCCCCAACGATGGAGGGGAATTGAATCACAACCGCAATTACTGCAAGACCACGGCTTTGAGGATGGAAAAGCCCCGGATGGAGCTTATATTCAAGATTTTGATGTGGATTTTCTCCGCTTTAAACTCCCACCCAGAGAAGAAGATCACCTGATTCCCCAACAGTTGCTGTTGATGAAAGTTGCCGATGATGCCATTAAAGATGCAGGTTTAAGGGAGGGAGGAAACGTAGCGGTGATTGTAGCCATGGCAATGGAGTTGGAATTAAACCAATATCTAGGGCGTGTGGATTTATCTTGGCAAGTTCCTAGCAGCTTACCAACAGAGAATGTTACCCTGTCCCCTGGAAAAGTTGCCGAGTTAGCAACCACTGTGAAAAATAGTCTTTATCCTGAAGGATCAGTCAATAGATATACTAGCTTTGTTGGTAATATAATGGCTAGCCGCATTTCATCACGGTGGGATTTTTCCGGTGCGGCGTTTACTGTGTCTGGGGAAGAGAATTCTGTGTTTAAGGCTTTGGAAATTGCTCAGATGCTCTTAAACCGGGGAGAAGTGGATGCAGTGGTGGTGGGATCTGTGGACTTGGCAGGGGGGTTGGAAAATGTCCTCTGGCGGCATCAGTTAGCACCTATTAATACAGGAACCAAAACATTAAGTTATGATATCAACGCCAACGGTTGGATGGTGGGAGAAGGTGCTGGTGCTGTGGTTCTCAAACGTGAGCAAACTGCCCGGCAGCAGCAAGAACGAATTTATGCCACCATTGATGCGATCGCTTTAGTACAAAATAACAGTCCGGATAAATCTCCTCAATCAATTGAAGAAAGTTGTCACCAGGCTTTTGAAACTGCCAAGGTTAAACCCCAAGATATTGGTTATCTGGAAGTTTTCGCCAGTGGTATTGCCCCAGAAGATGCTGCGGAAATCACAGGGTTAAATTTAGCATATCAACATCTGCAAAAATCACCAACCGACCATTTAACTTGCTGTATTGGTAGTATTAAAGCCAACATTGGGCATACATACGCTGCTTCTGGTATGGCGAGTTTAATTAAAACAGCCCTCTGCCTATATAATCAGTATATTCCCGGTACTCCCCATTGGTCAAAGCCAAAAAGTTTCCCAGAACATTGGCAGGATAGTATTTTCTATGTTGCTCAGGAATCAAGAACTTGGTTTTTAGAGCCAAGCATACCTAAAAGAATTGCCGCTATTAATGGGCTAGGCTCAGATGGTAGTTATGCTCACCTGATTCTTTCAGAAGCACCTAGCCAAAAGCAGCGTTCTAGTCATTATTTGCAACAAACTCCTTTTTATCTGTTTCTTATAGCTGCTGATGACCAAGGAACTCTACTGACTCAGATTAACACTCTCAAACAGCACATAGAGCATAGTGAATGTTTAGCCATCACTGCTGCTCAAACCTATGAAACTTTCCAGCAGTCTCTTCGTGCTAAATATAAATTAGCCATTGTTGGTCATGATCGAGAAGAATTGCTCAAAGAAATTAACTGGGCAGTTAACAGTATCCCCACAGCATTTCAACACCAAAGTGAATGTAAAACTCCTTTAGGCAGTTATTTTCATGATGTTGATGTGGATTTATCCCCTCTTTATCTTTCCTTATCCAAGAAATCTACAGTTAAATCAATGATGAGTTTGACCAAAACTATTACATTGGGAGGTGCTAGAATCTATGACCATATTTTCAATGCAGATAATCAAGCACGCTTTCAGCCAGAAATGATTTCCCAGTCCCTGAACAATAGCGATTCAAAAACCATGATGTCACCATCTATGCCTGTTAATAACTTAAAGATCATGCAGGTGCAAATTGCTAAATCTCAAACCATGAATAATTCAACTCAGTCTGCTTATACTAAACCCTCTAATATTGTTTGGGATGAGGCAGATTTATTGGAATTTGCCCAAGGCAACATAGCATCTGTATTCGGTGAAGATTATCAAATTATTGATTCCTATGGTCGGCGAGTGAGACTACCTATGCCTCCTTATTTGTTGGTTAGTCGAGTGACTAAAATAGATGCTGAGAAAGGTAAATTCCGACCATCTTCGATGACGACTGAGTATGATATACCTCATCATGCTTGGTATGCTGTTGATGGTCAAATTCCCTTATGTGTGGCGGTGGAATCTGGTCAATGTGATTTATTGTTAATTAGTTACTTGGGCATTGATTTTGAAAATAAGGGTGACTTAGTGTATCGTCTCCTAGATTGCACTTTAACCTTTTTAGATGATCTCCCTAAAGAAGGTGAAACCTTACGCTACGACATTAAAATCAACTCCTTTGTCAGAAGTGGAGATAACCTGCTGTTTTTCTTCAGCTATGAGTGCTTTGTGGGTGAAAAAATGGTTTTAAAAATGGACGGAGGTTGTGCGGGATTCTTCTCTGACCAACAACTGGACCAGGGAAAAGGGGTGGTGTTAACCGATAAGGAAATAGCACAAAGAAGCCTAATTCAAAAACAATATTTCGCCCCTTTGCTAGTGTGTCAAAAGTTAACCTTTGATGAGTCTGATATGTTACACCTCACCGAAGGTAATATTGCTGCTTGCTTTGGCGACCATTATAACCAATATGGTCTCAACCCATCTCTACGTTTACCACCCAAAGCCATCTTGATGATTGATCGAGTCACTTCAGTTCAACCCACCGGGGGGGCTTGGGGTTTAGGTCTGATCATTGGAGAAAAATTTCTTGACCCAGAACATTGGTATTTTCCCTGTCATTTCCAAGATGACCAAGTGCTGGCGGGTTCTTTGATTGCAGAAGGTTGTAGTCATTTATTGGAATTTTATATGCTGTATTTAGGACTACAGACATATACTACGGATGCCAGGTTTCAACCCATTCCCCATCTGCCCCAGGTGGTGCGTTGTCGGGGACAGGTGACTCCCATATCTGCAAGATTAATCTACCGCATAGAAATTACTGAAATTGGTTTGACACCCAGACCTTATGTTAAGTGTAATGTGGATGTGATATTACACGATAAAATAACAGTTAATTTTCAGGATTTAGGTTTACAGCTATCAGAAAAAAATCCTCATCCCTCAACTTCTCCTGAAAGTCTAGTCAAATCAGCACCCATAAAGTTAAGCTCGCCAAAGCCGGCTTTATTAAATGAAGAACAAGTCCAAGAATTTTGTACAGGTTCAGCTGCCAAGTGTTTTGGTGCGGAATACGCCATTTATGATCAAGGTAAGGTAATATGTTCACGGATGCCCAATACCCACTTGCAATTAGTGCATCGGGTTTTAGAAGTCCAGGGAGAACGCCATTCTTTCACCAAGGGATCAACAATTGTTACTGAATATGATGCTCCTGTAGATCCTTGGTATTATCGTCAAAATTCCTCTGAGACAATACCATACTCAATTTTGATGGAGATGGGTCTTCAACCTTGTGGTTTTTTATCTGCCTATTTAGGAACTACTTTACTCTACCCTGAGCAAACTTTGTGTTTCCGTAATCTTGATGGAGAAGGGTATCTCAGTCAAGATATAGACATTCGCGGTAAAACAGTTACCAACACATCGACATTACTTTCCTCAACTAATATGAAAGGTAATATCTTACAAAGTTTTGCATTTCAATTAGCTTGTGAGGGTGAGGTATTTTATAAAGGAACTGCTTCCTTTGGTTATTTTAGTCCTGAAGCTTTAGCTAATCAAGTTGGTTTAGATCGTGGTCAGGATGTGAGACCTTGGTACGAAACTCAAAATATGCTCAACTTGCCGGTAATAGATATTAATTTACTGACTTTAGCAAGTCGGGATAAATATTATCAAGTCCAACCAAGTAGACCTCATTATCGTTTGGCACAATATGAGTTGGATTTGTTGAATGAATTAAAAATTGTTGCCACAGGAGGAAAATATCAGCAGGGATATATCTATGGACACAAGGAAGTTAAACCAAGTGATTGGTACTTTAAGTGCCATTTTTACTTAGATCCTGTTATGCCTGGATCTTTAGGAGTGGAGGCAATTTTGCAAGCTATGCAAGCTTATGCTTTACATTTGGATTTGGGTAAACACCTGAAATCACCGCAGTTTGTACCTGTGGTCAACCATCAAGTGATTTGGAAATATCGCGGACAAATTCCTCATGGTCAAACACAGATGTATTTAGAAGTTCATATTTCTCGAGTTGAGGTGACTGAGGAAAAAGTTATGTTAGTTGCAGATGCAAGTTTATGGAAACCGAATTTGAGAATCTATGAAGTCAAAGATGTGGCAGTTTGTTTAGTTGAGTCAAGAGGCGTTGAACATTAGTATCTAGCGCCTTGCATCCAATAATCTATCTAACAATTAAGTACGGTAGCGGGCAAGATGCCCGCACTACCAGATGTTGATATTTGATGAAGGAATTAAGAGAAAAATGCCGATAACTGCTGCTTTTTTTGATGTAGATGGTACTTGTATCAAGAGTAATGCCTTGGAACATTATCTTTACTTATCTACCACAGATGCTTCACTCATAAATAAATGGAAATTAATTTTGAGAATAGTAATTCAAATGCCTTACTATATCTTACTGGATCGGATAAATCGGAGTGAGTTTAACAAGGTGTTTTATCGCAATTATAGTTATATGGCTGTGGAAAAGCTCAGAGATTTGAGTGAAAAATATATATCACAAAAACTTGTACATCGCTTATTTCCTGAAGCTAAAGACTGCATTGAGCAACACAAAAAAACAGGAGACTTGGTAGTATTGGTGAGTGGGTCTGTGGATTTTGTAATTGCACCTTTAGCCAAGTTTTTAGGTGCTGATAATGTGTTATGTGTGAGTCTGAAAAGCAATAACGGCTACTACACAGGAGAAATCATAGGAGACTCTATCACTGATGAAGGAAAAGCCATTGCCATTAAGCATATTGCTGAAAACTTAGGCATAGATTTAAGTCAAAGTTATGCTTATGGTGACAGTATTTCAGATTTGCCTATGCTAAAATGTGTGGGTAATCCAGTAGCAGTAAATCCTGACCATAACCTTAATAAAATTGCCATACAAAAAGGTTTTTCTATTAAGTATTGGAGCTAGTGGGATCATCTTGCCGAATGCGGATGTACCTCACTAGAACGACAAAGGCTATATTGATTTTGAGGAGTAAATAGAACCATGACAACAACACAGTTAAAATCATCTAACAACCAACTGAGATTTGACTACCCAAGTAATAGTCAAGGTCCAGTTTGGCAGGGTTCCTTAGATGCGATCGCTTTTGATGAAGAAGGCATTAAGGCTAAATTATCCAATCTAGAATTACCTTGTTATTTTGTCAGCAAACAAGGTCAAATTGGGGCAACCAATGAAGGATATTTAGTTGATGGTGATGTTAGTAAGTCCGGCAGTATGGACACCATTACAGCTGTTCCGCCTTTAATGCCCCAACAATTGGGTGATCCTAAATTTCAGGCTTTTCATGGAGTCAAATATGCCTATGGGGCAGGGGCAATGGCCAATGGTATTGCTTCTGAAGAATTAGTTATTGCTTTGGGAAAAGCTAAAATTCTCGGTTCTTTTGGTGCGGGTGGGTTAGTTCCATCGCGGATTGAAAAAGCTATTCATAGTATTCAAGAAGCACTACCCAAGGGTCCCTATGCTTTTAATTTAATCCACAGTCCCAGCGAAAATGCCATTGAGCGGGGCAGTGTGGATTTATATCTCAAATATGGTGTTACTACCATTGAAGCTTCGGCATTTTTGGATTTAACTCCTAATATTGTTTATTATCGAGCGGCTGGGCTGAGTCTCAATGCTGAAAATCAAATTCAGATCAAAAACAAAGTCATTGCCAAAATCTCTCGCCCTGAAGTTGCTACCAAGTTTTTACAACCGGCACCAGAAAAAATCCTCAAACTGCTAGTTTCCCAGGGTTTAATTACTGAATTACAAGCTAAATTAGCAGCACAAGTACCTATGGCCGATGATATTACCGCAGAAGCAGATTCTGGTGGTCACACAGATAATCGGTCTTTGGTGTGTCTATTGCCTGCTATTTTGTCACTGCGAGATGAGATTTCGGAAAAATACTGTTATCAAACATCGGTGAGAGTAGGTGCGGCCGGGGGAATTGGTACGCCACACTCAGCATTAGCTGCATTTATGATGGGTGCTGCTTATGTGGTGACAGGTTCAGTTAATCAATCTTGTATTGAATCAGGAGCATCTGCACACAGCAAAAAATTACTGGCTGAAGCTGGGATGGCTGATGTGATGATGGCACCTGCGGCAGATATGTTTGAAATGGGTGTCAAACTACAGGTTCTCAAACGAGGAACTTTATTCCCTATGCGATCGCAGAGACTGTTTGAATTATACAGGGCTTATAATTCTATTGATGAAATTCCTGCAACGGAGAGACAGGAATTAGAAAAACAAGTTTTCCGCAAAACTCTAGAGGAAGTGTGGCAAGAGACCGTAGCTTATTTTTCTCAACGTGATCCCGAACAAATCACGAGAGCAGAAAATAATCCTAAACGGAAAATGGCGCTAATTTTTCGCTGGTATTTGGGGCTGTCTTCTCGCTGGGCGAATACAGGAGAAGCAAGCCGAGCAATGGATTATCAAATCTGGTGTGGTCCTGCAATGGGGGCTTTTAACACCTGGGTAAAAGAATCGTATCTAGCTGAACCCAATCACCGGCGAGTTGTGGATGTTGCCGAGCATATTATGACTGGTGCTGCATATTTGTACCGTTTACATAACTTAAAATTGCAAGGACTATTACTTCCCTCAACTACCTATGGTGTCCATCATTTGTTAAAGCGTGGTTGATCATCAAACTTTTGTGGGGGCAGGCAAGATGCCTGCTCTAACCTATTTAGCTACTTGCGGTCTCTTCTATGTTCGTGGTCTTTGAGGAATTCCTTTTGATAGCGAAGAAACTCACTGTGCCATTCATTAAAACGTCGCTGTCCGTCGCGAACCAGCATTTGACGATAACGCTCGTGGGCTATATTAAGATTTGCCATGATGGTAAACGTCCTTGATTAAATTGCCATTGTGGCTTGTATCCTAGTTTATGATAACCTATTTACCAGGTAAATAAATTTATACGGTAAATTTGCTACTTATAGTAGTTTAACTTAAGAATGAGACCAAAAGAGTGTAAGATTGAAGAGAGAAGGTATGGGAGTAGAAATCATGGCTTATAGTTTAGATTTAAGACAAAAAGTAGTAGATTATATAGAAAATGGTGGTAGAGTCACCAAAGCGGCGCAAG
>Ga0169931_10007319_pt1 | contig 16387 bp, 15 predicted proteins | sample Kivu_15m_20L_FD_129675 | JGI IMG/M metagenome (GOLD analysis project Ga0169931, IMG submission 129675) | Freshwater microbial communities from Lake Kivu, Western Province, Rwanda to study Microbial Dark Matter (Phase II) - Kivu_15m_20L... | ecosystem: Environmental > Aquatic > Freshwater > Lake...
AAAAAAAAACCTTTTCTTATTTGTTAAAAATTAAGCCAGAAGCTGTAATTATTTGCGCTGCCAAAGTGGGGGGTATAAAAGCTAACAACAAATTTAGAGCAGAATTCATTTATAATAATTTAGCTATACAAAATAATTTAATCCACGGATCTTTTAAAGCAAAAGTTAAAAATTTAATTTTTTTAGGATCTAGTTGTGTTTATCCAAAATTCGCAAAGCAACCTTTAAAAGAGGATTATATTTTGTCAGGAACTTTAGAGTATACAAACGAACCTTATGCTGTTGCAAAAATTGCTGGTTTAAAATTATGTGAGAATTATAACTTACAATATAAAACAAATTACAAATGCTTAATACCATCAAGTCTCTTTGGACCTGGTGATAACTATAATTCAAATAATTCTCATTTTTTTCCAGCTATTATAAAAAAACTATATATTGCTAAAATGAAGGATAATAATAAGAAAATTACTTTTTGGGGGACTGGCCAGCCAAAAAGAGAAATGACCTACGTTGATGATTTAGCAGAAGCTATTATATTTTTTTTAAAAAAAAAAACAAAAGAGACACTGATAAATATCGGAAGCGGATATGAAAAATCAATTAAAGATTACGTAAAATATGTTTCAGAAAAAATGAATGTAAAAAATAAGATAGTATTTGACAATAATAAAGGAATGGATGGGATACGAAGAAAGATAGTAAGTTCAAGTGTTGCAAAAAAGTACGGTTTTTATTGCAAACACTACTTTGATCTAGCTTTTAAAATTGTTTATAAAGATTTTTTATTAAATAAAAAAAAATATTTAAGTATGTAAAAACAATCGTTAATAAATCTAATTTATATACTGTATACTGTTAAATTATAAGTATTTTTTTAAGCTATATTATTTATTAGGTAAAGTTTTTATTTAATAATTTATTAAATATTTTTTGATCAAAATAATATAACTAAAATTAATAACTTAAAATACTTTTTTTAAATATTTTTATAATCAATTTAAAAGATGAGTTTATTGATGATTGTTGTTTTAATTAAAATTTTTATTTCATAAATATCATTCTATCAACTAAAGCTAATAAAATAAGTTGGTGTGCTGTCTCAATGTGATTATAATTTTTTGAATTTACCCAAAAATTAAGGTCACCAAATTTGCTTAATTGGTTATTTTTTTTAAATCCAGAAAAAGTTATAATTGATTTTGCATTCAATTTTTTTCCAACCTTAGCAGCATTTATTATATTTTTTGATCTACCGCTGGAAGAGATTAAAATTAAAATATCTCCAGCATCTAAATAAAAATCCAAACTTTTAGACACCCAATTTTCATAACCAAAATCATTTGCAAAACAAGTAATCAAATCAGGCTCATTAAAGTTTACGGTTCTTACTTCTGCATTTTTAGTCATATCAACGCTAAAATGACTGGCAATTGCTGAGCTACCGCCATTACCTGCAATTATAATTTTTTTTTTACTTTTTTTTAAATCTATTACAAGATTTGTGAATATTTCTAACTTTTGAAGAACAAATTTATCGAACTTACATAGATTATTAAAATCTTGAAAATATTTAAAATAAAAATTTTTCATTATTATTTAGCTTATAAACTTTTTGTAGTTATTAGATAATGAATAATTATTATAAAGCAATGATGTTATATGATTATGAAAAAAATTCTCTTTATTAATAGTTTTTTTAATAAAATTTTCACTTTTTTTTATCCTTGCATTACTATCGGATCTATAAATCTCAAAACCATTAATATCTTTGTCGAATCTTAATAAATTCTCTTGTATATAAATTAAGTATCTAGCTTTTGATTTATCAATAAAGTTTACATTACGTAAAAAAATTTTTTTATCTAATAAAATTTTTTTATACTCCAAGATACTTTTAGGCTTACAAATTAATTCTGGATTGATAGACATAAAAGGACTATGTGAAATTACAATTGGTTTCAATCCGTATGCCAAAGCTTCAGTAGCAATATGTCCGGAGAAAGTAACTATTTTTTTACATTTTTTTAAAATTGAAATATTTGAATTATTTCCATTATCAATTAATATATTTTTCAATAAAAAACCCTGCTTTTTTAGATTTTTAAAAATTTTTTTTAATAAACTAATTTGATTTTCTCCCCATCGATTGCTGGACGGGTGTATTTTTAAAATCCAATTTTCATTTGAACTATCAACTATTTTAAGAGTATTGATTATCCAATCAAAATAATCAACAAAAACTCTATTCCTATCAATTACTCTAAAAGGTGAGTCTTTAAAAATATGTAAAAAAATATAATTATTAAAAACTTTCGACTTACTTTGTTTATTAATTGATAAATTTGCACCTTCATAAGAAGATCTTCCTTTTTCCCTATTTTTAAAATATTCCTTTGATGTTTTTATAAAATATTTGTTTTTACAAATTTTTTTAAAAAAACTTCTATTTACAAAATTCCAATCTTTATCAAAATTTTTTGCAATTCTATAAAATCCAAAAATGCCCAAAACGTATATAAAAAGATTTTTTTCTCTTAATAAAGAAATTGTTGCTCTATATTGATAAACTGGATGACTAAAAAATAAGTACTTTACGTTTGTATTTTTGTTAATTTGTTTACCAATCTCCACTGCATTAAAAATCGAATATAATATTTTTATTTTGCATATTAAGTTTTTTTTAAAATTATTTTCATTCATATAAAAATTTTTTAAATCTTGATAAGAATGCAATATTTGTGTTTTTTTCCAAGACAGATTTTTTTTAAAAAAATCATCTTTATCATGAAATATTAAAAAAAAAAATAAATTTATATTCTTTGTAATATAAAAAATAAAATAAAAAAATTTTGTAAAAAAATGAGATTTTTTATCAACGACTTCAAAATTAAAATTCTTTATTCCATATTTTGAGAAAAAAAAAACAAATAATAGATACGTTTGATAATTTTCAAAAAGTATTTTATTGTTTTTTTTTTTTAGAGCAAATTCAGAAATGAATTTAAAAATCCAGACGGCAGTGCTGGAATGATATCCGGAAGAAATAAAAATTGATTCATCTTTCATAATATTTAAGTTTTCCATTTTTAATTTCATAGACTTTATTAAAATATTTGATTAGACCTAACTTATGCGTGACTATAATCATTGCTTTATTTTTAAAATTTTTAATAAGAGACGTAATAATTTTTTTTTCAGTAGTAGAATCTAATGAACTTGTTGGTTCGTCCATAATAAATAAGTCAGGTTGTTTTAAAATAGCTCTAGCAATAGCAACTCTTTGCTTTTCTCCACCAGAAATTTTTGAACCACCCTCCCCTAACAAATTATTATGGCTTAATTTTTTATTTTTAACAAATGAATTTATCTGCGCAACTTTCAAGGCACGATCAAAATTTTCTTTTTCATAGTTTTTTGAGCCAAACAAAATATTTTCTTTTATGCTACCCTCCAGTAAAAAAAAGTTTTGATCAACATGTGATATTTTTTTATAAAAAAATTTTTTATTCTTAAAAAACCTGGTATTTAAAAAAATTTTTCCTGAAGTAGGACTCAAAAGAATACTCAAAATGTCTAAAAATGTAGATTTTCCTGATCCACTTTTTCCCAAAATTAAAATTTTATCTTTTTTAGATATTTTAAAATTAATATCATCTAAAATATTTTTTTCATTTACTGAGTACGAAAAACTTACATTTTTAAATTCTAATAAACAATCAGATAAATTTCTTTTAAAAATATGATTCTTTTTTTGTTTATTTAATCTTGTGTTAATAAAATTCTCATTATAAATATTATTAAAGGAATTAATTAGAAATTTGATATTTTGAGATAAATAGTGAACTTTTGATAAGCTTGGAATGAGTCTTGAAGAGCATAAAAAATAAAAAGATAAGATTAAAATAATATCTGACGAGCCAAGATTTAGCCTTCGTAAAAAATAAATTATTATTAAAAATGTTACAATAATTATAAATTCAAAGAATATTTTTGGTATTAAAAAGATTGTTTTACTTTTCTTATCAATCGATACAATCTTTGTATCAAGTGCAACATAATAACTTAAATACTTCTTTAAATTTCCATATATTTTAATTGTTCGAAAACCTTTAAACAAATCGACTAAATTTTGATATAAAAATTTAAATTTTTTTGATCTTTCATCACCCCAAATTTTAGCTTTAGACTTAATTATGTTTGATAAAATGAAAGAAAAAATAAATAAAAAACCTATAAAAAAAATACTTCTATTTAAATCTATAAGTATTATCAAAACTAAAATTGTTCCGATCAAAAAAATTTCAGTTATGATATCATATACAGAACTAATCAATACATTTAGTCTTTCATGTTCATTTTTAATATTATTGATAATCGTTCCAGTATTTTTATTATAAAATGATAAATAATCAGACTCTAAATATCTTTTCAAAAGTGTTTTGGACAAATTTAGTTGTATTTTACTTAAATAATTAAATTTATAATAATTAATAAAAATATAAGTAAACATTTTAATAAAAATTATAAAAAATATAGTTAAAGAAACAAAAATAAAGAAATCATTTATTCCTAAAAATGAAAAATTTATATATTTGCTTATCTTCGCAACAAACAATTTTTCATCCAATACCAGTATCATCAAAGGAAAGAGAGATCCAATAGTAATCAGTTCTAAAAAAATATTAACAAAATTAAAAAAAAAAATAATAATGGAATTTTTTTTAAAATTTCGATCTCCAGAGTTTAATAGTTTAAAAAATTTTTTAGTTATTCGGAAAAATTTCATTCTGATTTAGAAAATTTTAATCTAATTTAAAAATAAATTTTCTTTTTCTGATTTTCCCCAATATGGTTTCAATGAGGTATACATGCAGGTTATTAAAACTCTTAAGCCTTTTTCTAATTTTCTCCCCCTATGAAATCCATTAGTATCTGCCATTATCATAGTATTTTTTGGAGCCTCAAATGAAACTAAATTATCAGCACCAAATTTTTTAAGTATTAAATCATTATAATTAGTCCCATTCTCATTTTTAATAATAAAATAAGGGCATTTATGAGTTCCTTTGATGAACTCAAATGGTCCGTTTTCTTTTTTAACATCTGTTAAATAAAAAAAAGTTTTTATTAATTTTAAATCATCATAATCTCTATGAAATAATTGAGTAGATATAGGATCATTAAAATACTCGTCGTTTGGGATATCAATCCACGCAGAAATATGTTGTAGATGAGGCTCAAAACCAAAATATGATGCTATTTTTTCTAAAAAAAAAACATCTTTTCCAAAATTAAGAAGATCTATTTTATTGAAAAGTTCAGTACAAGTAATTTTATATGTATGCTTGCCTTTAGCGTTAATTTTTTTTTTGTTTATATAATTTTCAACTAAATTCTTATCTAAATTTGAAAAAAAAATAGATAATTTTTTTGCGTTTAAATTAACTTTATCAAAATCTTTAAAAAGATAAAATCCATCTTTTTTTAAATTAGATGATATTTTTATAGTTTCATCATCAAATTTCTTATTTGATTTAGGATATTGGTTCATCTTATATTTATATTGAATTTTTTTAAGAAAATTGATAATCATAATCTAGATTTTTTATATTTTTAATAATTACATTTATATTTTTGCAATAATATTGCAAGGACTTCCATCAATTTCTTTAACAGGCAAAGGAATACAAAACAATTCTTTAATTAACATATTATATTTAATTTGTTCTAAATTCATATCTTCAATAATTAAAATATTTCTTTTTAAAAATTCAATGTGAGATTTTTTTCCCTCTAAACTATGTTTAAAGCTACTTAATGATATAAAGTTAAATCCTATACACTTTAAATTGGGAAATTTTTTTTTTAGATATAACGCAACTTCAGACTTAATTCCTGGTCCATCAAAAATGAATTTATTTCTATTTTTTTTTCTCAATTTTCCAAAATTTGTTTTTATCAAAACAAAATCAACATCTTTATTTTTAATTTTTGTTTTTTTTTTTTTAAAATCATCATTATTAATTAAATATGAATTTTTTAAAATATTTATTCTAATCAATAAAATTTTTTTGAATAAAAAAAATTTTTTTTTATAACTACTAAAATTTTTTCCATTTTTTATAAAATGTGATGGAAAATCAATATGAGTACCGGTATGATTATGAAGTTGAATTTTACAACTAGCAGATCTATGTTTACTGTCACTTTTTTTAACTTCATGTATTGAAAATACATTTCTATTTCCGTAGGTAGGTGTTTTTTTATTTAGTTCATGGGTCAAGTTTAAATACATTTTAAAATAATTCTGATAATCCTTGTCCTAGATCAATATATTCATTTAAAAATATATTTTTATTTTCAATATTTTTTTTAACATAGCGCGAATAAGGCGTATAAATGTAATGATCAGTTGTTTTTTTCTTATAAAAAATTTTTATATTTTGCCCAGAAATTTCTTTTAACATTAAAAATAAATCTTTAATTTTTATAGACCTATTTCCTGTAATTGTGACGCATCTTTTATTATATATATTTTCTAAAATACTTATTGAAATTTTAGCGGCGTCTTCAACATGAATATATTCTCTCATTTCCTCACCAGTACCATTAAATCTAATTTCATTCTTTTTTTTTATAGAGTTGATAAATTGAGCAATGCTATTCCAACTTTGAGCATTGGATCCATATAATGATCCATATTTAATAATTGTGAAATTTAATTTTTTTTTTATTATATAATCTTCTGACATTCTTTTAGACTGGCTGTAATAGGACCCTTTTAAACTATTTGAATAAACTGTTGAGGCGTAAATAAATCTTTTAGTTTTATATTTTACGCAAAGGTCAACAATTTTCTTTGTTAACAAATAATTTGTATTAAGAGTATTGGACTTGTTTTTAGAAGCCTCTTCAATATCTGAAATTGCAGCCAAATGATATATTAACTTGTTTGATTTAATATGTTTCTCTAATAATTCATTATTAAATAAATCTGACTTTATAACTTTCAAATATTTATTTTTTAAATTACAGTCTTTTTTATCAAATATAGTAACTCTAAACTTTTTATTAATAAGATTTTTCACAATATTTGATCCTAAAAATCCAGAGCCTCCTATAACAAGAGCTTTATCAGTATTTTTCTTTTTCATTTTTAAGAATATTTTTTAATGATTGTTTTTCAATTTCATTTCTTGATTCTGTTGAACTTGAAGCAATATGATCTGTTCCATGAAAATTTAATAATTTTAGAAGTTTTCCTCTGTATGGTTCATTGTTAAAAACATCCAAATAAGCAAAACTTTTTTTGTTTTTTTTTAAAAAATTATATAAGTGATTTTCATTAACAAACCCTCCTCTGGAGGTATTAATGAATATTACATTTTTTTTACACAAATCAAAAAATCTTTTATCTACCATACCTTTGTAAGATAAGCTAAAATTTGCATTTATTGTCACTATGTCAGAAATTTTTAAAATATTTTGTATTTTATTTATCTTTTGAAATTTCTTTATTTTTACATTGGGATCGTAATAAAAAATTTTACAACCAAAAAATAATAGATAATTTGCAAGTAATCTGCCTATTTTACCCATGCCAATAATTCCAACATTTTTTTCATATAAAAGATTACTAGGTAAAAAAAATTTATAGCTAGAATTAATTTTATTGAAATTGATTTTTTTTAATATAAAAAAAATTAATCCTATTATCTGCTCAACAACAGATATGTACAAAAATTTATTTTTAGTAATAAAAAGTTTTATTTTATTAAGCTTTAAATAATTAGTATCAATATTGTCTATACCAACTCCAATTCTTGATATTCCTATTAAATTACTGGCATTTTTTAAAGTTATAGAATTGTAATTTTCTAATCCTGCAATTATATATTCTGGATTATTTTTATTGATTAAATTTATTAATTGCAAATCTGTTTTTACATCTTCATTCGCAATTATGACTTTATACTTTTTAAGTAAAACTTTTTTTGCGAAAAATAAATTTTTTAAATTAAAGTTTTTAAGAGTTATTAAGATTTTTTTTTTTTTCATTTAATTTTTTTGCTACTTCATAATCGTACTCATCATCGATATCTACTGCCTCAACTTTGTCAACAAAAAGTATAAATGGTTTTTTTCCAATTCTACATTTATATTTTTTTAATGCCTGATTTTTAATAGCATACAAACCGGTTGTCTCTTTTATCATTGGCTCTGCATCTTGCGATCTTGGCAACTTAGCAGGATCATAATTCACAGGTTTTTTTTTAAACCAAAACCATGTAAATATTTTTTCAGCGGTAAATAAACTGTCATATTTTTTATTTTGTTTTAAAATTTTGATTGATTTATTTATAGTTTGAAATTTTAAATTTGGTGCCGTAACGAATAACTGAAAATAAATATCAGCGTAAATTTTTTTTGAATCATAAATTAATAAATCATTTCCATTGGCATTATCTTTTGATAAATATTTTGGTCTATCTATAAATTTAATATTTTTTTTTTTACACCAGTTTTTCACTTCCTGGGAGTCTGTATTTACGTAAATATCATCTAAATTTGACTTTTTTACTTCCTCAATAAAATGCCTGTAAAGTTTTTTTTTATTAAAATTTAAAAAATTTTTATTTAACAACCTTTTACTTTTTTTTTTTATTGGAATGAAGCCAATACATGAAATTTTTTTAGTTATCATATTTATTAATTTCTAAAATATTATTATACAATCTGTTACAATGATTACCATCAATAATCATTTTGACATCATTATTCTTATCATTTCTAAAAAATAATTTTTGTTTTTTTAATTTATTAATATTTTCAATAAATTGAGACTTAGACTCTACGACATTTATATATTTCTTTTTATTTAAATATGTAAATTTCATATCAAAATAATTTAAAGAAATTGTTTTGATTTTAAATACAGACGTCCAATGCGAAACAGTAGAATATGCGCTAATAAAAATATCAGCTAATGCAACAATGGAAGTAATATTATCTTTAATGATAATTAAATTTTTAAATTTTTTTTTGTAGAAATTATAATCCATAGTTGGATGTAAAGAATAAACAATATAATAATTTTTATCTAAAGTTTTGAGTGAATTAATTAAAAAATTTATTTCGTTTAATTGGTTTTCTAAAGATAAAAAACCATGCTCATAATAATTTGGCAAAGAAACTAATACCAATTTTTTTTCTTGTAAAAATTTATGTTTTTTAAAAAAAATTTTTTTAAATTTTTTTTTATTAATATAAATTTTATATAACTTATCAAGTAAAGGCTTACAGTTCAAAAAAAAAATTGTATTTATTTTTTTTTTAAAAATTTTTTGAACAACATCAAATTGCTCCTGACTATCTAAAAAATTAAAATTTTGTTTACCAAAACCTATAAAATGCGGATAAATCGAGGAACAACCTAAAAAGCATCTAAATAAGCGAGCCACAGGATTATCTAAAAAAAATTTATTTTTATTAAATTTTTTTACCCAATCTGGAAATATTAAACTAAAAAAATTTAATATGAATAAATTCGAAATAAATTTATTTTTTATTAACCAATTCTGTCTATTTTTATAATAAAATTGTTTGCTATCTGAGTGCTGAAAAGCTCCGGGAAGCATTGCGGTTTTTACTTTCTTTGTTTTGCATGCAAAAAAAACTAGCTCATCAAATTCAGTATAATCTTTACTTACAATACATAAATTTGGTTTAGTTTTTTTTAAAATTTTATTTAAAATATATATTGTTCTTATCGATTTCATGATCTGCTTAATCCCGCTTATTAAAATTTTAAAGGATGTAACCCTTAAGTTTTCATTTTTTCTAAAAGATATTTTTTCATTTTTTTTTTTCAAAAAGTATTTTTTTAATCTTAGTTTATTTAATTTTTTTATAGTTTTATTATTTAAAAAAAAATTCATTTTAAATAATAAGGTAATATTATATTTAATTTTTTTTTGTCTTAGGAAAGAACAAAAAATAATTATATTTTCAATTGTTGGTTTATCATCCACAACGAATAGAATACTCATAGATTTCATAAACTTTGCTAAATAATTAATTTTAAAAAAATTCTATAAAATTCAAATTTAAAATTTAATTTATTTAAATAATATTTTTATATGTCAACTTTTTAAATATTTAATTAATCCTGATTGAGTTTTAATCGCACGATTTTTTTTAAACCTTAAATTAAAATATTTTATACTTTCATTTGCTTTTTTTAAATTTATAATTTTTTTTTTTTTTTTAAAACATTTTTGAATAAAAACTGAATTATTAAAAAATAAAACTTTATTTATTGAAAATTTTTTTTCTAGTTTAGAAAGAAATTCATTTGGAATATATTCCACATACACATTTTTTATAAATTGCTTAAAATTTGCAACAATATTTTTATTTTTATTCATTTTAGCATCACCTAAAAAACTACGTGCAAAGCTGCCATATAAATCTTCAACAATATAAACGCCACCTTTATTCAACCTTGGAAACATAATTTCAAAAGTTTTAACTTGGTGGGTGCCAAAATGACTTCCGTCATCAATTATAATATCAAAGCCCTTCACTCTTTTGATAATTTTATTTAGAACTTTTTTGTCAATCTGACTACCCCTAAATGTTAATATCTGTTCATTGTTTAAAAAGCTTTTGTCAACGATATCAAGTCCAAAAACTTTTGAACCTATGTAAAATTTACTTAATGCCAACAAAGATTCTCCTCCAGAAAATTGGAAGTCATGACCTCCAATCCCTATCTCGAAAATATTTTTTGCATTTGCCTTGTAAATTTGAAGGGCATTATAAAGATCTTTATGATTGTCGTGCTTGTCAGACCCTGCAATTAAAAAAAAATTTATTAACTTTCTATTTGGAAAAAAATTATAAATATTTAAAATAATTTTTTTAAAAAAAAATTTTCCTAAAAAAAGTTTTTTTTTGTAAGTTTTGCTAAAAAAAATTTTTAACAAAAATTTTATTATTAACTTAAATATTAACACAAATAATAAGTTTCATCTTGACTTTAAACTTTGTATCAAATTATCTAATCCATTATCCAAACTTGTATTTGGTTTATAGTTAAATAATTTAAAAATTTTTGATGAGTCTCCACATCTTCTTGAAACTTGGAATTCCTCAAATTTTTTTGGCACTTTAATGTTTTTAATTATAGAATTTGAATTAAGTCTTTTTTTTATGTTTTTTGCCAAACTTTTAATATTGTAATCTCTTTCCTTCGAAATGTTTAGCACTTCAAAGCCATTCACTTTTTTATTATTAACTAGATCAAAAACTTTTATACAGTCATCAATATATGTGAAGTCTCTTGTATCCCTTCCCGTTCCAAATACAGTCATTGGCTTATTATTCATGGCCTGGTCTATAAATATAGGTATGACCATCCTTTTGTCTTGTCTTGGTCCATAAACATTGAAAAGTCTAAGTGCAATACAATCAATTCCAGTTTCTTTTTGAAAACTTTTCAGATAAAATTCTCCCATTCTTTTAGCTGCGGCATAGACTGAGGCTGGTGCAATTAATTCATTTTCTTTTACTTTGTGCTTATATCTCAATTTTCCATAAACACCGCTTGATGAAGTGTATATAATTTTTTTTACTTTATTTACCCTAGCCGCCGTACAAATATTTTTTAAACCCTCAAACTCACATTCAATAGTTTCTAAATTTTTTTGGGCAACAACAGCTACTCCCAAAATTGCTGCTAAATGAAATATTGTGCTACAATTTTTAGACAGTTTTTTTACTAAATTAAGATTTCTAACATCGCCCTTGACTACTTTAATATTTTTATTTAGTCTTTCAATTTTGTTTCCATGTAAAAAGGAGTCTAATACTATTACAAAATTTTTTTTTGATAAAAACTCAGCTAAATGACTTCCTATAAAACCAGCACCACCTGTAATTAATATTTTTTTCATAATAATTGGTATATATAGAATAAAACAATAAATAACAAATCTTTATCGATAAAAACTTAAAAAAATATTATTATTTACTAAATCTCAGAAAATGAAAAATTATCATAAAGACTTTATAAAAAAAATAAAAAACAAAACAATCAACATAGCCGTAATTGGTATAGGCTATGTTGGGATAAAACTTGTATTGGCTTTCGCCAAAAAAAAAATCAAAGTAAACTGTTATGATAATGATTTAAATAAAATTAAATTATTATCCAAAGGAAAATCTCCATACTCATACATTCCGGATAAAAAAATAAAAAATGTAATCAAATACTTAAATTTTGATAATGATCTAAAAAAATTAAATAAAATTGATGCAATTATCTTCTGTTTACCTACTCCGCTTAAAAAAAATAAGCCTGATATTTCAGATTTAAAGAGTGGTTGGAAACAAGTTAGGCCATATTTAAATAATGGAAAATTAATTATACTTGAGAGCACAACATACCCTGGATGCACAGAGGAAATTTTTGAAAATTACCTAAAAAAGAAATTTAAAATTGATCAAGATATATTTTTATCATATTCACCAGAAAGAGAAAGTCCGGGTGATAAAAAGTTTAATTTCCAAAATACTCCAAAAATAGTTTCGGGTATTGGAAAAAAATCTTTGAATTTATGTAATCTACTTTACAAAACAATAGTAAAAAAAACAGTTAAATCTCCAAATATAAAACTAGCTGAGATGGCAAAATTATTAGAAAATATTTATAGATCTGTAAATATAGCTTTAATAAATGAATTAAGAGTTGCCACATTAAATCTAAATATTGATTTATATAAAGTCATAAAACTCGCAAGCACCAAGCCTTTTGGTTTTCAAAAATTTTTTCCTGGCCCAGGGACTGGCGGTCATTGTATTCCAATTGACCCAACATATTTCTCATGGTTATCAAAAAAGAATGGTTTAGCAGTAAAATTTATAGAACTGTCAACAAAAATAAACTTATTTAGAACTAAATGGATAGTCAATAAAATTATTAAGAAAATAAATGCCGAAGGTTACAAAAAAGATAAAATACTAATTTTGGGCCTTTCATATAAGAAAAATATAGAAGATACTAGAGAAAGCGCTTCTGTAAAAATATTCGAAAATCTTAGGGGATTAAATTATAAAATTGATTATTGCGAACCATATTTGAAAAAAAAATATTTTATAATAAAAAATAAAAAAATTTTAATAAAATCACAAAAATATAATAAACAACTTTTTTCTAAATATAGCATCATAATTATAGCTACAGATCATGATCGCTTTGATTATTCATTTATTAGAAAGACCAAAAAAATTATATTTGATTTGAGAGGTGTATATGCGAACGTGTTTGATAAAAATATTTATCAACTTTAATTTTATTTTTTTTAAAAAAATTTATTAAATATGTTTAAAAAAAAAATTTTGTGCTATATACCTGCAAGAAAAGGTTCTAAAAGATTAATAAATAAAAATCTTAAAAAAATTAACGGTAAATCTTTAATCGAAATTACAATACTGCAAGCTATTAAATCAAAAATTTTTGAAGATATTATTTTATCTTCTGACTCAAAAAAAATCCTCAACATAGGAAAAAAATTAAATATTACTTGCGTCGAAAGAAGTAAAAAAAATTCAAATAATTTAGCAACAACGGACTCTGCCTTATTAGAAACTTTATCAAAATATAATAAAAAGTATGATTATATTGTATTACTGCAAGTAACCTCGCCTTTAAGAAAATTATCAACAATAAAATTATTTATAAATTATTGTTTAAAAAAGAAATTACAAAATTGCTTAACAGTAACAGAAATAACTGAAAATATAGCCTATCCTAATAAAAGTTATTTTTTTCCTTTAAAAAAAAAAAGACAGAGAACTCAAGACAAAAAACCTTACTTAATAGAAAATGGTTTGATTTATTTTTTTTCAAAATATCAGTTTTTAAAAAACAAAAGAATTTTTTTTAGGAAAAAATGGAATGTATTTGTTACAGATAAATATGAGTCTATAGATATAAATACAAAAAAAGATTATTTAATTTGTAAAAAACTAAAAGAAAAAAATGACGCCAAAATTTAAAATTCCCAATAAAATAATAACAGAAAAAAATGAGCCATACATTATTGCTGAGGCCTGTATTAATCACGAAGGTAATATTAAAATAGCAAAACATATGATAGATAAAGCCGTTGAGGCTGGAGTATCGGCTGTCAAATTCCAATTTCACGTGTTGGAAGATGAAATGCTAAAAGAAACTCCTTTATCAAAAAATTTTAGCGAAAGTCTATATGATACCTTAAAAAAAACTAATTTATCAATTAATGAGCATAAATATCTAAAAAAATACTGTGAAAAAAAAGGTGTTGATTATTTATGCACCCCATTTTCATTTAAATCGGCAGATATTTTATTCGATGATGTTAAGTTAAAAATATTTAAAATCGGCTCTGGAGAATTAACCAATCTTCCTTTGCAATTACATATAGCAAAAAAAAAACTTCCCACTATCATTTCAACCGGAATGTCTACATTAAAAGAAATTGAGTATACAGTTTCGAAAGTAAAAAAAATAAATAAAAATATTGCAATAACTCAATGTACCTCATCGTATCCTTGCAATCCTAAAATATCAAATATTGGTGTGATACCTAAATTTATTAAAAAATTTAAATTAATTACAGGTCTTTCAGACCACACTTCTGATATTTATACATCTATTGGAGCTGTATCTCTTGGTGCAAGAATAATTGAAAAACATTTTACTCTAAATAAAAGAGCACGTGGTCCAGATCATGCATCCTCTCTAGAGCCCAATGAATTAAAATGTCTTGTAAAAGGGTGTAATGAAGTTTTTATTGCTCGAAGTGATAAGAAAATTATTCATAATGAAGAAAAAGAAATAATAAACTGGGCAAGAGAGTCTGTTGTAACAATAAAAAATATTTATAAAAATGAAATTCTAACTAGAGATAACATTTCTGTTAAAAGACCAAATGCAAATAAAGATGAAATACCAGCTAAATTTTTTTTTGATATAATTAATAAAAGAGCACTAATTAATATTAATGCAAATAGAAAAATTAAATGGAAAGAAATAAAATAAAAAAATTTTTATTTTTTTTTGATTCAAGAGCAACTTTTTCTTACTCTAACAATGTAATTAAAATATTTAAAAATAATAAGTTAAATTATGAAATTTTAGTTTCGGGAAATTATCTTGAAAAAAAAATGAAAATACAAAAAAATATATTTGAAAAATATGATTTAAAAGTTGCTTATAAAGTAAAATTTAAAAGCCCAACAAAAGTAATTGGATCGTGGCCAAAATCATTTGGAAAAGCCATGATAGATTATTCTAATGCCCTCTCTAGAATAAAACCTGATTTAATAATTTTAACCGGTGATAGAATTGAAACTTTGTGTTTTTGTATTACTGCATCATATATGAATATTCCAATTGCACATATTCAAGCAGGGGATAAGTCAGGTCATATTGATGATCTTGCAAGAGCATCTATAGCAAAATTTTCTCACTTACATTTTGCCCCATCAATAGAAGCCTGCAAAAGACTCAAGTTTTGGGGTGAGGATGAGAAAAGAATATTCTTAACTGGAGCTCCTCAATTAGATGATATTCAAAATCAATTAAAAAATTTAAATAATAATTTTGAAGATAAATTTTTTAGAGATTATTACCTAGTTATTTTTCACCCTGTATTAAATGAACTTGAATCAATTAGTCAGCAAATATCTAATTTACTAAAAGCAATAAATAAATCAAAAATAAATGTTAAATGGATTTATCCCAATAATGATATGGGATATGATAAAATTTATAAAAAAATTATAAAAAATAGAAATAAAAAAATAGAGATTATTCCAAATTACGAGAGGTCAGATTTTTTAAAAATATTAAAAAACTCCAAGGGTATTATTGGTAACTCCTCTAGTGGAATAATTGAAGCCCCTTCCTTCAAAATTCCAGTGATAAATATTGGCACAAGACAAAAAGGTAGGCCCCAGTCTCACAATATAGTTAATTGCAATTATAGTTATATCGAAATCTTAAAAAAAATTAATTTCATCAAAAAAAATAAGAGATTTAATAATTCATTAACAAAAGTTAAAAACCTATTTTTTGTAAAAAAATCTAGCGAAAAAATATTTAGAATATTAAAAAATTTAAATAAAAAAAACAACTTGTTAAGGAAGTACTAAAGATATTTCTTAATTACTTATTTTTTAAGTCATTTAATTTAAGTAAATTACAAATATTTTTTAAAATTTTTTCAGTGCATAAATCAAGCCAATTGAGCTATTAGTAACGGTAAGCTTAACGTGTTACCACGCTTCCACACCCGTCCTATCAACGTCGTAGTCTACGACGGCTCTATAGGAAGAA
>Ga0169931_10007320_pt1 | contig 16384 bp, 15 predicted proteins | sample Kivu_15m_20L_FD_129675 | JGI IMG/M metagenome (GOLD analysis project Ga0169931, IMG submission 129675) | Freshwater microbial communities from Lake Kivu, Western Province, Rwanda to study Microbial Dark Matter (Phase II) - Kivu_15m_20L... | ecosystem: Environmental > Aquatic > Freshwater > Lake...
AAGAGCTCAGCCATTGAGATTGAAGATAAGGTTTCACATATTCTCACCTCAACCTGGAGTATCCCGCCCCGTTGGTTTGCCTTATTTCAACCAGATGAGAGATTGCGGGGCGAAAATGAAGATGGTGCATTCACCATCCTTCGCACATCAATTAATAATGCAAAAACTAGAGCACGATTTACTCATGAGGCAGTACTTGGCGCATTTGGCTCAGGGCCGGTTGAGGGTGAGATTGCAGAGTTGATTTCATGGCTTGAAATCTTTGATAACTCCTCCATTGTTGAATTAGATTACGGCGGACTTGCCACCTATTTAGATAATCTACTTATCCAAAGTGGTGAGCCAGGATTATCTGCTGACACATCTATTGAGGATGTGAATACATCGATTGCAGGTCTTGCTTCAGGAGATGGCGCGTTAGCTGGCAAAGGGTATGAACGGCTGGTTTCTCGCTGGCGCAAGGTGGCAGCCTTAGAGTCGGCAACTTAAATTAAGTCTTTACTAAGATTTCCATGCTTATGTGCAGTTGAAACTTGCCCAAAGGATTAAAGTAACGGGATACTTAGGGTATATGTAGCAATAGGGTTTATAAGGGTTAAAGTGGGCATCACTTTTCTCTTCTATAACTAGGAATCTGTATCAAGTAGTGAATTAATCAGAAGAAGGAGGAAGTAAATTGAGCCAGAACAATTACTCACTCTCTCCCTCCTCCCAGGAAAATCTTCTTACCCCATCTGAGGTGGCAGCATTATTTCGAGTAGATCCAAAGACGGTTACTAGGTGGGCAAAGGCTGGCAAATTAACCTCCATTAAAACTTTAGGTGGGCATAGAAGGTATAAAGAGTCTGAGGTTAGATCTTTGCTTAAATCAATTTCACCTGATATGCCAAATTCAACGAATACCAATCTAGATAAATAATTAAAGTGAGAGGTAGAAAATTAGAGTGAGTGAAGAATCAACTGATAAAGGTGTAGATAAGAAGAGCGGTGATGATCCAAAGGCGAAGATGTTGGCGGCGCTCGCCAAAAAGCAAAAGGGTCACAACAGCGGCAAGTCAGCTGGCCCTACCAGTGGCTCTAAGGTCGGTGCTGGTCAAACAGGGGGGGCAGCCCCAAAGATGCATAGAAGAAAAGCTGGTTCTGCTTAAACTGTGTTGAACCTAAATCAATTATCAGATCATATTCTACTTCACCTTCGCCATGGTGGAAATAAAAATGACTCCTAGCTTTTTTTGATTTTGGAAGTAAAGCAAATACACTATGCGCACAATATTTAAGACAATTTAATGAATACTAACTGAGTTACTGTTCTGAATTAAAGCCAATTTTTATCTTTTCAAAGTCAATCTTAATCATTATAAGTTAATTCTAGTTGGTTCCTTCTCTCGAACGGGAAATTTACGAGCACGCCAGATTCATTTTTTAGGAATAGAACTGAACTACTAACTCCTGCATCAGCCGACAATTCAAATACTTTTTGCGCGTCCGTCTGATTCACAGCCCCACCATTGGCGATAATCGGGACTGAAGTAAGTCTGCATATTTTTTTTATTCCTTCAATATCGTAGCCCTCCCATGAACCCTCTCTTTGTATGTTTGTAATTATTAATTCCCCGAAGCCTAAATCAGTACACTGCAATAAGTAATTTTCTAACTCTATGTTGGTAAATTTCCGAGAAAGGTGGTCAAAAATCCTATATCCCCCATCAAGCCAACCATAATCAATTGAGCAAACCACGGCTTGAGAACCTAGGCTTCTAATTGTTTCAGAAATTAAAGTGGAATTTCTCAAATATTGTGAATTAAAGGATATTTTTTCGAATCCTACAGAAATGATATTTTCAGCATCTTTCAAATTCTGAATTCCACCACCATATGTTAGAGGCATAAAACATTCGCTAGCAATATCTCTTAATAATTCTATACTTATTTTCTTCAGTTTAGATGCTGTAATATCAAGAATAACAACCTCATCGAGCTGAAATTCGTTAAATATTCTAAGCGTATTAATCGGATCGCCAATATATGTTTTATTACGTAAATCAAATTTTTTTGTCTTAACAAAACGACCATTTTCCAATTGTAATATTGGAATTATTCTCCTCTCATCCATTAGAAATCCTTGCAAAATTACTCAAGATTTTCATGCCATATGCATGACTTTTCTCTGGATGAAATTGAACGCCATAAATGTTTTCGTTTTTAAATGCAGCTGAGAATTTTTCCACATTTTCTGATGTCATTATAGAATAGCGCTGATCTAATGGCATGTAATATGAATGTGAAAAATAGAATTTACTAGAAAATGGAAGACCGTCAAAAAGTGGATCTTTTTTTTCTAACCTAACATATCTCCAACCCATATTTGGTATTTTAACTTCATAGGAATTAGCAAATTTGCATATTTGAGTGTTTACCCACCCCAGTCCAGGAATAATGCCCTCACTACTCTCTTTTGCCATAATCTGCATCCCCAGGCAAATTCCGAGAACAGGTTTCTTGGATTCCTCAGCAAAAAATTTTATGGTATTTAGAAGTGCTAATTGATTGTTTAATTTAGACATAGCTTTATCGAATGATCCTACGCCTGGCAAAATCATTCCATTAGATTCAAGAATTTGATCTTTGTGAGATGTAATCTTGTTTTCAATTCTTAAAAAAGTAAGCATATTTGAAATAGCACCAACATTTCCTACACCATAATCTACTATCGAAATCAATTTAGAAACAGTATTTCTTATAAAAACTCATCGGAATTAAGTTAAAATAGGCAAAGACTCGAAAAATTAATCGTAAGCGCTTAAACAATGGCCGATATGTTGGAAACTCACTCCACGAATGGGGAGCGAGTTTCATAACACGCTCAAATTCTTCTTCATCTATATTCATGCGCTTACAGAAATACTTAATTAGTCCAAATTCCACATGAGGTCGAGAACTCAATTCTGTAAGCGCTTGTTCCCGAGAGGTTTTTCCTGTTCGAACTTGAGCTGCGAGAGTGTTGATTCTTAGATCGGTATCAAATTTACCAGGGAGGTACACGCTGTGGAGAAACGCACTCATTCGATTTTCTAAATGATGGCCACCATAGTATTTCCAACCAAAATTTTTGGTTAGAATTTGATTAGCATTTTCTTTTGAGTATTCAATATACCAATATGGGCGTATAAATATAATTCTCTCTTTAAGAATCGATTTCATAAATCTTGAAAAAGTCATAAGTGGATAAGTTCGAATTGGCAATGTTCCAAATCTATTATGGATTTCGGAAATATATTTGCCATCAAAATAATTTCTATTCAAAGGTGTAATTCCTTCGGTGATAAAAGAGTGACCCTCTAGTATAAACTTAATCTTCTTTTTTGCTGCAACTTTGCGCAGTGTGTAGGCATACCCAAGATCAGTGGAAGCTTCTAGTTCTGCTACTCCTGCATTCCAGAATGCCTTAAAAATATCGTCAGCTTCCTTGTTATCGACAACATGCGTAAAAAGGTCAATATCTAATGCATTTAAAACTGATGCAATATTTAAGGTCGCAATAGATGAATTCCAAGTATTATCATAATGCACTGCAAGAGGGCGTAGCCCCCACTCCTTAGCTAAATACAGTAAGTAAGATGAATCTGTGCCACCACTAACTCCAATTACACAATCGTATTTTTGATTTCTGCCCATTTTTTTAATCTTAAGTAAAATACGTTCAAGTTCTTTCAGCCCTCGATCACTCCCTGTACCAAATTGATTTTGTAATGAATCTACTTGTAGGCAGAAATTGCAAACACCTGTAACATCGAATTTAACTCCAACATTCTTACTTGAGTATATACAACGTTTGCAGAACTGAACTTGACCTTTGGAGGTTGAACTAATTTGACACACTTCCCTTCAATTAATCTTAACTATACAACAGAACGACTAAAATCATGAGACGTTTGATTCGCCCAAAGCTCTTTTTCACTTTAACTGTATTTCCTCAATTTCAAAATCTAAAAGTTCTAGCCAACCATCTGCACATTTAAAAAAATATTTACTATTGTGAATTTTAAGCGACCCAGGTGTGATGTATTCCCCTTTATTAAGTTCACACAATGGTTCTGCAATTTTGCTTTTAAAGATTCGAATACGTTTTTGATCAATATTAGTATAGCTTCCAAAATAAGGCCGTGTTTGAGCGCGTATAAAACGATCAATGTATTGCACGGATGCACAAAAGTCTATTTCGCCATCATGTGGAAACCGGCGAGTACCTTCAGTTCGTTTACTTAAATCTTGTGGAGTAAGTTTTTCAATCCCTCTAGAAATTTCACCGATATTTCTTTTTAATAAAATCGCAGAAGCCTTGATCGATTCATTCACCAGATCATGAATAGTTGTATTTTCATCTATAGGAAATTCGACCTGGTCAATTAGTGGACCAGTATCTACCCCAGAATCAATTTTGAAAAGTGAAACCCCTGTTTTTTTTTCACCATTTAACAGAGCCCAAACAAGTGGTGCCCAACCTGCATTTCTAGGAAGCAAGCTCGCATGGAATCCGTAAAAGTATGATTTGCTAAGTAAATTGTCTGGGAGAATTCGATGCCACCCCGCTACAAACACTATGTCCGGGCTGAGAATAGAAATTATTTCAGTCAAATATTTATTTGATTCTAAATGAGACACAATTTCATATCTTATTTGATTTTTATTGCAAAAATTTTTTAAATCCCTATAGTGAACATTTACAATTGGTTGTGTTGATTTCCCTATCAAAATTTCCTTGTCGCTAGTGATTAAGCCGATTATTTCTAGCTTTTTATCTAAGGCAACTGCTTCCATAAGAGTTCTTACTAAGTCACCATTACCTAAAAATAAAATACGTGATCTCATGTTATCTCTCTAGAAAGGCTGAGTGATTTCGTAGTATTGACTCAAGTTTATTACAGATATATTCAATATTTTCAAATGTTAATCCTTCAAAGAGGGGAAGCGTTAGCGTGGAATGATGGAGAGATTGACCGACTGGTGTTGCAAAAGATATCCATTTTTGGAAGGCAGGTTGAAGAGAAAGCGAGTAAGTTCCTAACGTACTTTCAATACCAAAATCAAATAATTGCCGAATTACCCAATCACGATCAATGCCGTTCTTTAACTTAATAACAAGAGATTGAAAATTATGAACATAACCTTCAGGTACGACTTGAAATGAAATGTCTTCATTATTTCTAAGCCGTTGGATATAAAATTGAGCCAGTTTAAATTTATTATCTAAAATTCGATCAATCTTCTTAAGTTGTTCAATTCCAATTGCAGCGTTAATGTCACTAAGACGATAGTTGAACCCATTTATTGAAAATAACAAATATGGGTCGGTTTGGCTAGTTTTCCCGCCCCCATGTGTTGATAATTGCCTCGCCCTAGATTTGAACTCATTATTTCGGAACATTAGCATTCCTCCTTCACCCGTGGTTATAACTTTTCTTGGGTGAAAAGAAAAACATGCAAAATCTCCCAACGTGCCAGCGCTGCGTCCAAAATATTTGCTTCCAAGCGCACAAGCTGCATCTTCAATTATAAAAATTGGGTGAAATTTTGCCACCACTTTTCTTATTGCATCTACATCAGCGCAAAGTCCAAAAACATGAACTGGAATGATGGCTTTAGTGCGCGGAGAAATTGCTTGCTCTAAATTCTGAGGGTTCAGATTAAATGTATCCAGATTTACATCAATTATTACAGGAGTAGCACCGGACTGAACAATCGCATTCCCCGTTGCAGGGAAAGTGAAGTCTGGAATTATAACTTCATCACCCGGTCCAATCCCGAGAGTTTCAAGAATTAAATGAAGTGCTGTGGTGGCTGAGCTTGTCGCTATACCAGGTGATCCGGAGATGTAGTTTCCAATTGCATTCTCAAATTCAGTGGCCTTAGGTCCTTGAGTCATGTAACCGGATTCCAGCACACTTACGACTGCCTCTAGCTCCTCTTTACCCAGGTTCGGTACGTTGATCCTAATCATTAGAGGCAAAGTACCAATCCAAGGTCTTACTAAGAGCCTCATCTGACAAAGGAGCAGGTTTGATTCCTAGTAATTCTTCACACAGAGAAACATCCGCTAGGTGACGTTGTACATCACCCGGACGAGGAGGGCCATATAAAATAGGATAGTTTTCCAAACTTAAAATATTAAGTATTCTGTAGATCAATTCTTTGATTGAAATCTCTTTACCAGATGCAATATTTATACTTCGACCTTTTGCCTGCTCACACTTCAGTACTTTAATCATGACGTCTACACTATCTTTAACAAAAATAAAATCTCGAGTTTGTGATCCATCACCATTAATTAAAATCTCTTTGCCCTCTTTTATGCGATTAACTACTATCGGAATGATACCTGCATATGAACCAGCATTTTGTCGAGGACCAACAGTATTGAATGGTCTCACAATTCTTCCATTTATTTCAAAAGTATGTAAATAAGTTTCAAGAATTTTGTCTCCAGCTGCCTTGCTTGAAGCGTATGGAGTTATAGCATTTAGGGGATGTTTTTCATCCATCGGTACATACTCGGCTGAACCGTAAGCTTCAGATGAAGAAGAGTGAACCAAATTTTCAAACGCCCCTTTTCGTGCAAGCTCGCACAAATTTGTCACTGATAAAATATTAGTTGTTATAGTATGTGCAGGGTATTCTAGAGATGTTGGAAGTGGGACCACGCTAAGATTAAACACCGTATCAATATTTCTATACGAAATAAGATCTTGCATTCCTGATAGATCCGATGAATCCATTCTTATTATTTCAAGAGACTTAAAATTCTGTGAAGCATCACTGATGTTTTGAAGATTTCCTAAGAAAAAATTATCAACTATTGTTATTGAATTGCAATTTTCTAAAATAAGTCTGTCAACAAGATGGCTACCGATAAAACCTGCCCCACCTGTGACAAGTATGTTTTGATTTTTGAGAGTTCTCATGGTGTGAGTTTAGACCTAATCTTGTTAAAGGCGTAGTTTTCACGGCTGGTAAAGCCACTAGTTGTTTTACTTTCTGCCATAGAGCAGCCCTATGGCGTGATACAAAGAAACAAAATAATTTGGATCTTTGTTAGATCTAGTCACGGTATGATTTAACCCAAATCAAAAGCGCCGTAAATAGCCAATTTGAGAAGTTGGACTGTGAGACGGTTATTGAGAAATTTGGGGCCTTTAGCTATGTCGGTTCAGCAACAAACTTTTAACCTGTGGCTCGCCGGTTCGATCCCGACAGTGCCCTCATGTATCACGAATCCAGAGCTTTGCTGATATAAAATTCAATTATGAGGCGATCCTAAACTTGGAAAAAAACATATATGTCTTAGGCACTACTATTGAAACTGGAAACTTAATTCAAGGTTTAACATCCAAATTCACTATTTCAGGAGTCTTTACACTGAATAGCACGACCAACATAAACAGTATTTCTGGATATTCAAAATTGAATGATTTATTAAACAGACACAATATTCCTATTTACGAATTAGAAAGTTACACCTTGAAAAGTGATAATGATTCAAAGTTAATTACGGAATTAAAAATAGATATTCTGATAGTTTATGGATGGCAAAGACTAATTCCAGCATGGTTGTTAAAGCATGTTTCAATTGCTACGATTGGCGTGCATGGAAGTCCAGATGGAATTACGGCGGGGAGGGGTCGTTCACCTCAGAACTGGGCACTAATACTGGGGGCAAAAAAATTCTATTTTTCTTTGTTTCAGTTATCAGAAGGTATCGATTCTGGAAATGTAATTATAAGTGCGAGTTATTCAATTGTAGCTAAAGACGATATCTGCACAGTATATAGGAAATTAACTAAGATATCCATCAAATTGATTTCTAATTTTTTATCAGATCCAATTGTATATTTGAAAACTTCAAAGATTCAAAAAGGAAAAGCATATTATTATCCGAAGCGAATCCCTACTGATGGAGCTATTGACTGGCGAGCAAATTCTGAAAGTATTAACAATTTAGTAAGAGCTCTGACCAGACCTTATCCAGGTGCATTTACATTTTATCGACATCAGAAAATTTATATATGGAAAATAGAAAAAGCATTAGAAAGTAATTCAAGAATAAAACAAAATCCAGGAGTCATCATTTCGAATAATGGAAGAAGTGATATTTGTGTATCTACAAATGACGGGTACATTAAGATTTTAGAGTATGATTGTGATAGTCCATTAGATATCCAAGAAGGCGACAGCTTTATATCGCATTCAGAGAGAGAAATTTTAGGCGTTATTATTCAGCGCCACTACCAAACTTATCCAGATTTTCCTATTTCACCCCGGCTATCAAGTTATTGGGAGTCTCTAAATGCTGGAAGATAAATATATTTACAACGAATTCACAGAGAAAAACTATCAAAATCTAATTGAATTAGCAAAGGAAAATTTCAAATTTCGCGACTTTAGTAATAGTCCTTTGAAAAAAAAGGAATTACTTCTAAGACACGACGTTGATTTTTCACCCCAAAGGGCTAGGGCGCTTGCTCGAATTGAAAGTGAAGTTCAAGTTAGGGCCACCTACTTCTTTAGACTAAGAGGAGCAGATTATTCAATTCTTGACATCGAGATTCAAAAAATTCTACAGGAGATAGCAGATCTTGGACATGAAATAGGTTTACATTTTGAAACAGATGATTTGGATATTTCTGAAAATCAAATCCTTGTTAGGCTTTCGAATGATAAAAAACTTTTTCAATTAATAACAGGACGGCAAGCAAAAGTCTTCAGCTTCCACAACCCAACCCAAATTATGTTGACCATGAGAAACACAGAATACTCAGAAATGGTAAATGCATATGCCAAAATTCATTTTAACATGACTAATTATGTTTCCGATTCAAATGGTTACTGGAGATTTAAAAGCCTTAAGGAAGTTCTAATTGATCCAAATACTGAAAAGCTACAAGTTTTGATTCACCCAGAGTGGTGGACACCTGAACCTCTAAGCCCCCGCGAACGAATATGGAGAGCCCATATTGGGCGGGCAAATAATGCCCATTCAAGATATATAGCACTACTTAAATCTTTAGGTAGGACAGATTCAGAAAATATATAAAATAAGTGCACAAAAGTTACCGCATTCTTTTGATCTAAATACATTACCATAGAACATTATTTAGCACTTTAAATTGGAAACAAATCCATGTTTTGATAAATAAAATCTAAAGTCATTCAAAATCTAAACTTAGAATAAAACTGACCAGTTCTATAAATCATAAATTATTGAAAATTTATCAAGTTCGAGCTTCTAATTTACTTCAAAGGCAAAATACTTTCTAATATTTTTTGTAGCTTAGGGCCTTCAGATTGCAATGAAGCGTTATTTTTTGCCCAATTAAATCCATTTAAAGCTTGTGTCTTAATAGATTTTGGATTTTCGAGTAATGAGCGTAAATTCCGATATAGTAAATACGAAGGTGTAACAATCCAAGCACTCTCAGAGCCTATAGGTAAACTTTTTTCAAAATGCGGATCAGCTCTTGTTAAAACCGCGCAACTATGCGCCATTGACTCAATTGCAAAAACTCCTGGCATAAATGCATAAAGTTCATTAATAACAATATGACTTTTGCTCAATTGCTCTAAGATTTCAGAATTAGGTACTTCTATCTTTTCGACATAATCAAACACAAAGCCGTCCAAGGCTAGCATTTTAATTATAGTTCTTATCACTTGAGTGCCTTTAACTATAGGAGAACTTGGGGCATGAAAAATTACCACCTTTTTTTTTCTCAGATTAACAAATTTTTTATTATCAAAAGATTTGTCTTTGAAATCGTATAGATAGCCAATTGGATAATGTCTTCCCTCCAGATAAGAATCTTGGTCATATTGTGTGCTAAAAATAGCCCCAGAATATTTCAAGGCAACTTGTGCAATATTGAATTTAAGATCATCGTAATTTGAAGTACTAAATATTGTGTTCACCCAAGGTAAATAGTTGCTATAGTTTTCTTCATTACTTAGCAGGAATCTTTGTTGCATTTTTATATTACTCCTAATATCATTCCCCACAAGATAACAAACTATTGTTTTATTTTTCTTCCTCAAAAAACGAAATTCGAAATCGCGGGAATCAATACCAGAGTATAAAAAACCTTCACTACCAACATATATAAATCCAGAATATCTCACGGCGCATTTAGCTAGTACTATAGGAGAAACCAATTTAGAAATTAAAATACTAATTAATGAATTTATCTTAAAATTATAAGTATAATCGTACGAGAAGTCATAAAATTTATGCCTTTTCAAAACTACAGAATAGCTATTGGGAATCGCACAAGATATCATTTTAGTAACACCAGCAATTTCATAAGGACCAACAACCCAAATATTTCTAATTTGACTAAACATATTAAATGTTTTCAAAATTCCATACGATGTTATGAGAATTAATTTCTGTAAACTAAAAACAATTTGGCTTCGCAAAATTTCTAATCTATAAATTTCTTACTCCTGTCTCTTGAATGAACCTACAATTTCTATTTCATAATTTTAGATGCTTTATTGCAGTTAGCTATATTCTAAGACCTTATTATATCAAAGTGCCAATGTAAGTCTAGTTTCTGGAATTGTATTCAATTCAATAAAACATCTTATTTGAGCTTGCATAATTTAATTTTCATACTTATCACTTCATAAGATCAATATAATATCTCAACCTCATCCGCTCACTTTATATTTTTATAATTTCAGGGTATTGTAAGATTTAGAATTTACCTTAGGACTCAAGATAATTGCCACCCACAAGAAGTATTCTTTTTTAGCCAAATCTATGCAATTCTATAGATATGTCCTCGATCGAAACTAACTTAACTCAATTAAGAGTTATGATTAGACCATCTTAGAGGGTATGGTGAATATGAATGATTGTTTTGTAGCAAGTACGGCTATCTTGGAAGATTCCGTAACTATTGGTAATGGAGTTAAGGTTTGGAATTTTGCCCACATACGAAGAAATGTTAATTTAGGAAGTAATGTAATTATTGGCGACAATGTTTATATCGGACCTGGCATAAGTGTTGGTGATAACTCAAAGATACAAAATAACTCTTTAATTTATGAACCAGCACAAATCGATGACGGTGTATTTATTGGACCTGGAGTCATTTTCACAAATGACCACTACCCTCGTGCGATAAATCCAAATAAAACCCAAAAAGGCTCATTAGATTGGAATAAGGCTGGAGTGGTAGTAAGGCAAGGGGCATCAATTGGCGCTGGCGCTACTTGTGTCGGGCCAATTGAAATTGGTAACTGGGCAATGATTGGTGCTGGAGCCGTAGTAGTAAAAGATGTACCAAATCATGCTCTAGTTGTGGGGGTTCCAGCTAGACAGATTGGTTGGGTTGGTAAAGATGGAGCGAAGTTGCTTGAAGTAAGTGCAACAAAATTTAAATGTCCGATTTCCAAAAAACTTTACGATCTTGAAGGTTCAAATTTGATAGAGGAAAGTTCATGAAAAAATCGAATATTCCAATTGCCAAGCCAATAATTGGACGTGACGTTCGGAAAGCTGTCAATCGAGTTTTGCGCTCAGCAGTTTTAACTCAAGGCCCAGAAGTTATTGCATTTGAAAATGAGTTTTCAATATTAGTTAATGAACGTGAATGTGTTGCTGTAAATTCCGGCACCTCGGCACTTCACCTTGCACTTTTAAGTCTTGAAATTGGTGTTGGTGATGAAGTTATTATTCCATCATTTACTTTTGCGGCTACCGCAAACTCAGTAGCGCTAACAGGTGCTACTCCAGTTTTTGTAGACATTGATTTAAACACTTACAATATTGACCCACATTTAATTGAAAGCGCAATTACCCCACGTACAAAGGCGATTCAGGTAGTTCATCTTTATGGATTACCCGCGAATATGATGCGAATTGTTGAGATTGCAAGGCGAAAAAATCTTCTCTTGATAGAGGATGCAGCACAGGCTCACACCGCCTCAATAAACGGCCAACCGGTGGGAACCTTTGGTGATGCAGCGGCATTTTCTTTTTACCCAACAAAAAATATGACATCTGGTGAGGGTGGAATGATTGTTTTCAAAGATAAAGTCCCAGCCCGATTAGCTAAGTTATACCGAAATCAAGGTATGGAGATGCGATATCAAAATGAGATTATAGGCTTCAATTTACGTATGTCTGATATACATGCAGCTATAGGTAGAGCACAACTCAAACACCTTTTAAAGTGGAGCAAAAAACGGCAAGATAATGCAATGGAATTATCCAAGCAACTAGAAATTGTCGCAACACCCATGGTTCCTATTGGTTTTTCGCATGTCTTCCATCAGTACACAATTAGAGTCTCAAAAAACCGTGATATTTTTGCAGAAAAGTTAACTCAATCTGGAATCGGAAATAGTGTTTACTACCCAACGCCTGTTCATAAACTTCCAGCGTTTAATAGCTCTTTATCATTACCTCAAACACAAATAGCTACAAAAAGCGTGCTTTCGCTTCCTGTTCATCCATCATTATCAAAGCATGATTTAAAGAGAATTGCCACAAATGTCAATAAATTAACTGAGGTTTTTAATGGCTAATCTTCGTGCTGGAATTATTGGGTTAGGAATAATGGGGGGTAATCATGCCCGCGTACTTTCTAACTTAGATGGAGTAGATCTTGTGGCTGTGGCTGATCCTCAAGGTGATGCAAAAAAAGTATTACCTGATTTTAATGTGCTCAATAGCGTGGAAGACGTTGTAAAACTAGAGGTAGATTATTGCGTAGTTTCAGCCCCAACCGCTTTTCATGAAGATATAGCTTTGCAGTTAATCGACAGAGGTGTGCACATTCTTATTGAAAAACCATTAGCAAATACTTATGCCTCAGCACTTAAAATTAGAGATGCTGCAAAAGCAGCAAAAGTTATAGGAGCAGTTGGGCACATTGAAAGATTCAACTCTGCACTCCAGGAGGCTCGCAAAAGAGTATTGGCAGGTGAGTTAGGCGCCATTTATCAAGTTGCCACTAGACGTCTAGGTCCTTTTCCATCACGCATATCCGATGTCGGAGTAGTTAAAGATTTGGCAACGCACGACATTGACCTTACTTCTTGGCTTACTGGAAGAAAATATGTGCAGGTAAGTGCTCATGCTGCATTTCGTTCGGGCAGAAACCATGAAGATCTAATATCAATTTCAGGATTATTAGAGGACTCCATAGTCGTGAATCACCTTGTTAATTGGTTAAGCCCACTTAAAGAACGCAAAATTATTGTTACCGGTGAAAAAGGTACTTATGTCGCAGACACACTTCGAGCAGATTTAACCTATTACGAAAATGGAAAAATAGAAATCTTGCAAGCAGATTTAGCCCATTTCCGTGGAGTCACACAAGGAGATGTTCACATTCTTGCTTTTGAAAAGCCAGAACCACTCGTTGTAGAGCACCAGAATTTTCGTGATGCTGTTTTAGGAAAGCAATCAAATATAGTTTCATTAGAAGAAGGAACAGCAACAGTTCAAATTGCCGAGGCAATTATTGAAAGCTATACCTCAAAGAGTTTGATAAAGCTATGAAAATAGCCGTAATTGGCATGGGGAAAATTGGTTTACCGCTTGCAGTGCAGTATGCAAAGAAAGGAAACTCCGTTACCGGAGTTGATGTTATTTCGAAAACTGTTAAGTTAATAAATCAAGGCTTAGAACCTTTCCCAGAAGAGGCATACCTGAAAGAGTATTTAAGAGATGTAGTGAGTAAGCAGCTGCTAAGAGCAACTCTAGATTACCCAGAGGCAATAAACCCCGCGGATGTAATAATTGTTGTCGTTCCACTTTCTGTAAATGAAAAGGCTGAACCAGATTTTACTGAAATGGATAAAGCAACTGCCTTAATCGGTGCAAACTTAAAAAAAGGTTCTTTGATTTGTTATGAAACTACATTGCCAATTGGAACCACTAGGACTCGATTTGTTCCATCTCTTGAGAAAAACTCTGGGATGAAAGTTGGTATAGATTTTAATGTTGTCTTTTCACCGGAACGAGTTTTCACCGGTCGGATTTTTGAAGATTTAAGAAAGTACCCAAAAATAGTTGGTGGGATAACTCAGATTTGTGCTGAAAAAGGAGTTGATTTTTATTCAAAAGTGCTCGATTTTGATGTAAGAGATGACTTAGCAAAGCCAAACGGAGTTTGGAAGGTAGAAAGTGCGGATAGTGCAGAATTTGTGAAACTTGCGGAAACTACCTATAGAGATGTGAATATAGCACTAGCTAATCAATTCGCTATTTATGCAGATAAGATTAAAGTGAACATATATCAAATTATAGAATCCGCGAATTCTCAGCATTTTTCCTACATTCATCAACCTGGAATATCTGTTGGTGGGCATTGCATTCCTATTTATCCTCAGTTTTATTTATGGGGTGATACTTCTGGAACTATTGTTGAAGTAGCGAGAACCACTAATACATATATGCCTAGATATGCCGTTGAGAGAATGATGAATATCTTAGGTGATTTGAATGGAAAGAATATTTTAGTCCTAGGACTTAGCTACCGTGCGAATGTAAAAGAATCCGCATTTTCTGGTTGTTTTGAACTTAATAAGGAATTAAAGAATTATGGTGCAAAAATTGAGGTAATTGATCCACTATTTTCGGATAAAGAAATTGAGAATTTAGGACTAAAGAGTTATTCTGGAAAAAATACTGAGGTAGATGGAATCATTATTCATACAAGTCATAAGGAGTTTAATTCAATTTTAAAAACACCATTTCCTCATTGTAAAGCCATTATCGATGGCAGAAATTTCTTAAAAAATATTCACGACATTAATTCTATTCCAATTATTCGTATTGGGGGCGGAACTAATTAGTTGATGTATTTTTCACATACTAGTATAAATTTAAAGGAACGTAATCCACTTGGCATTATTTTTTCAAAGATTTTATTCAAAGTAAAAGCCGTACGTTCACCTAGTAAAAACTTTAACGGAATAACAAGCCAGTAGTAGGACCCGAAATAAAAGCAGGTACTCGATTCAAATCTTTTAGAAAACTCTTGAATTCGTTTAATGTTTGGTAGTCTCTTCAAAGTTGATTTTGTTCGGTTACCTCGGTAATAATGAATTCTTCGATTAAGCCTATATATATAGTTGTGATTAAGGCTATCCATAATCAATAAACTTCCACCAGGTTTTAGCAACCTGAAAATTTCTTTATTTACCAAAACAGGACTTCCGTAACCTAAAACATTACAACAAACAATAAAATCAAAAGCACAATCTTTTATCGGGATTGATTCCATGTTTGATGCGATAGTTTCGATGTCATAATCAAGTTTTGTTCGTAGGACCTTAAGGGAAACTTCAGATATATCTTGTGCTGTAACATCTGCTCCAGTATCCAATATAACTTTGGTATGTGTGCCGGTACCTGCTCCTATTTCTAGAACACTTGCTCCAGGATTAATTAAGTTATTAATTAACTCGTACCATTCATCATATATTGGAGCAATAAATTCAGAGTAACTAACCTGCAGCGATTTTTGATTATTAATCGTTTTTAACTCTTCTTCAGCTCGATTATCGTAACGCTGTTTTTCTTTTTCCAAATCATCACTTGAAGTTTTAAATTGAAACTTTTTTCTAATCATTTGCCTTTGAAAGTTTCTCTAAATTATTAATGATTTTTTCATAAACAATATGCCCTGAAAACTCTTCATTATACGCATCAATTGCATTTTCGCCCAATTGTCTGAAGAAATCTGGACTTGTTTCCAATTTATTTAACGCCATTTTCAAAGTTGATATATCAGAATAAATCAAACCAATATTTTTCTCAATTATAAATTGCGAAGCAGAACCTGCAACACTAGAAAGTAGAGGTTTACCATATTCCATCGCATCAAAAAATTTGTTTGGCAAAGATTGAGAGAACTCCAAGCTACTTTTATATGGTGCTATGAAAACATTAGTTCGATCTGCAAGTACTTTTGACTGGATACCGGTAATCCTTCCAAGCATGACAATATTTCTGATATTCTGTGTTTTTTCTTTAAGGCCTTGAAGACATGGGCCATCTCCTGCTAAAACTAATTCTGTGTTGCTATTTTTGAAAGCTTCAATTACACAATGCCAATCAAATACGGAAGTTAAGCTCCCAATAAAAGAACATCTAGTCTGCGTATTATCAATCACTCCCATTCTATCTAACCATTCTTGAGTATTAGCAATTTCAGTATCAGTGTAAATTGGCCGAATTGTTGTTAAGTAATTAACTGAATCACAAGAATTAGGTGCTCTACGGGCAATTTTTAAACTTTGATCTAAAAAATCTTGCGAGATTGAACTTATACTTGTTGCTGCTTTAAAGGTTGAATTCATTAAATAATAGTAAGGA
>Ga0169931_10007321_pt1 | contig 16382 bp, 14 predicted proteins | sample Kivu_15m_20L_FD_129675 | JGI IMG/M metagenome (GOLD analysis project Ga0169931, IMG submission 129675) | Freshwater microbial communities from Lake Kivu, Western Province, Rwanda to study Microbial Dark Matter (Phase II) - Kivu_15m_20L... | ecosystem: Environmental > Aquatic > Freshwater > Lake...
ACGGCGACGACCCGCTGTAGGTGGCGTAACGGCCCGCCCACTGGGTGAAGCGAGGGTCGTCGAGTGTGCCCCGCGCCGCTGCGTGAACCGTGCGCAGCGGGTCGATCGCCATCAGGTCGCGGGGTGAGCGCATACGCCGCATCAGCGACCACGGGTGACTCATCGGGCCTGCGAAGAACGTTCGTTCACTCACCTCCCAGATGCGTCGGCCGTGGTCGACCAGGTGCTGCCAGGCCGCACCGGCACCCGGTGCGAGGGCCTCCCAGGACGTCCTCGTGGCACGGGCGTCGTCGTGCACCAGCAGTTCCGCACCGTCGGGCCAGCGGTAGTGGAACTGGGGGTCCAACCGCACCAGTTCGACGTGGTCGCTCAACCGGGTTCCGGCGAGGTGCAGCACCTCGTCGAACAGATGCGGCAGCGTGACCAGCGAGGGCCCGATGTCGAACGAGAACCCGTCCCGCTGTAGGACCGTCAACTTGCCGCCCACCTCGGGCCGCCGCTCCAGCAGGGTCACCCGGTGGCCCGTCACCGCCAGTCGCACGGCGGCGGCGAGCCCACCGACGCCACCCCCCACCACCACGGCCGGCGGTCGGTCAGCCACGGCGGCCCCGCAGCATCCGCCAGGCACCCGACAGGGCGATGGGGGCCATGGCCGCCGTGCCGACGGCTGCCACCACCCGGTCGCGGAAGAACACGGCGAACCCGACCGACTCCATGGCGGCCATCGCCCCATAGGTGGCGACCAGCCCCGGCTCGGCGTCGTCGTCCACCGGCAGTGCTCGTTCCAGTGCCGTCATCACCAACAACGCCGTGACGAACCAGCCCAGGTAGTTGCTGAAGGGGATGCCGCGATAACACCCCTGACGGCGCCACACCCAGAAACCCTCACCCACCATCTGCGGATCGAGGAAGGCGTCCCATGCCGTCAGAGCGGCGGCGCCCAGCACCACCCGGCGACGCGCCGTCGAACGCGCCCCCAATGCGGCGTGCGCCGTCTCGCGGGCCGGCACCGCCATGGCGAACCATGCCAGGGGAACCACGACGGGCACACCCTTCACTTGCGGCTGCAACCGAGGGGTGTAGTGGTAGCGACCGAAAGGCACCCCGGTGCGGGTGCCCACCCGCTCAACCGCCGCGGTGCCCACCGTCACGGCCGCTGCCGTCACCCCGGCGCGACGGGCACCCCAACGCTCCATGGCGAGCGAGGTGGTGCTCGTGAACAGTCCGCTGACCACGGCACTGGTCAGCAAGCGCCGAACGCCACCACCCCGGCGGGCCAGTGGTGTGGCCACCATCGCCAGTGCGGTCACGGCGGCGGCCGCACGCCCCGCGCCACCGGCGACGGCGGTCATGATCGTCGGGGTCGCAGCAACGAGGCCACGGTCCACGCCTTGGCGGCCGTCGACACGCTGGCACGACTGGCGAACACGTCGTACCCCTGGGCCTCGATACGGCCCAGGATGCCGCCGTACAGCCCGTGGGCGGCCACGATGCATCGGGCCGAGCGTTCGGGCAGCATGGCGATGCCCCGTTCCCCCGACGCGTACAACTCGCGGCAACGATCGATCTCGAAGCGCATCAACTCGATGAACTGGGGTGTCACACGACGTTCGGTGAGATCGACCCCGAAACGCCGCAGATCCTCCTGGGGTACGTACTGGCGGCCGCGGTCCAGATCCTCGGCGATATCGCGCAGGAAGTTCGTCAACTGGAAGGCGTCACCCAGATCGCGCGCATGGGGTCGGGCGCTCTCCAGATCGGGGGGTTCGAGAATGGGCAGCATCATCTCGCCGATCACAGCGGCCGAACCATCCATGTAGCCCCGCAGGTCGTCCCACGTCTCGTACTGCTCGACGGTCAGGTCCATGGTCATGGACCGCAGGAACCGGCGGAAACTGTCGGCATCGAGGTCGAAGGCCCGCACGGTGTGCACCACCGCCTTCAGCACCGGATCGTCACTGCGCCCACGGGCGAGATCGGAGAAGAAACGTTCACCGAACGACGCCAGGGCAGCGGCGCGCGCTGCGGTGGCGTCCTCCCCGAAGCCAGGCGTCAGGTCGTCCACGATGTCGTCGGCATAGCGGCAGAACCCGTACAGGGCGTGCACGTGATGCCGCTTCACGGTGGGCAGCACCTTGGTGCTCCAGTAGTACGTGGTCCCGTGGCGTTGGTTGAACTGCCGACACAACTCGTAGGACTGCTCCAGGGTCACGGGGCCCGTGGGCAGTTGGTGGGTGGTGGGTGTGGGCGCCCCCCGGCGCCAGGGTGCGCGCATCAGCGACTCCGTGCGAAATCGTCAACACGTTCGGCGGCCAGTTTGCCCGACACCAACACCATGGGAACACCGACCCCGGGCAGGGTCGACGACCCGGTGAACACCAGGCCGGGCACCCGCTTGTCGACGTTCGACGGTCGGAACGGCCCGGTCTGGAACAGGGTGTGCGCCAATGCGAACGGCGTGCCGCGCTCCATGCCCTGCGCCTCCCAGTCGAGGGGGTCGAGCACCTGTTCCACCACCACCTCGGTGGGGTACCCCAGGCCCGCCACTCGCCGCCGCAGGTCGTCCATGATGCGGTCGCGTTCCCGGCTCCAGTCGATCCGACCGTCCAGATTCGGCGTCGGCTCCAGCACGTACAGCGAGGAATGTCCTTCGGGTGCCAGCGTGGGGTCGTCCAGGCTGTGCAGCGTCACGAGGATCGACGGGTCGGGCATGCGCACACCGTCGTGGATGAGCGCCTTGAACGCCCCGTCCCAGTCGTGGCCGAAGTGGATGTTGTGGTGTGCTGCGTCAGGAGGCGGTGTCCCCTTCACCCCGGCCACCCACAGCAGACAGGACGGCGAGTACTTCCCGCGCCGCGCCGCCCGTGGGGCGTCCACACCGCCCAGCAGCGTCCGGTAGGCGACGGGCAGATCGGCGTTGCACACCACGACATCGGCGGCGATGCGCTCCCCGTCGGTCAACTCCACGCCTGTGACCGCACCTCGGCTCCCCTGGGCCCGAAGAATGCGCGCCACTGGTGCGTCGTAGCGCAGGGTCACCCCGGCCTTCACGACCGCCGCAGCCAGTCCCGTGGCCATAGCGTGCATACCACCCTCGGGCACGAACACGCCTTCCACCGAATCCATGTAGGTGATCACGGCGTACAGCGACAACGCCTCGTAGGGCGCCAGACCGGCGTACATGGCCTGGAACGAAAAGATGCGCTGCAGGCGTTCGTCATCGAAGAACGACGCCACCTTGGGCCCCAGTTTGCGGAACGCACCCAACTTCACCAGTTGCAGCGCCGCCCGCCACGGCTTCACCAGATCGAACGGCGTGTCGAGGTTGGCGTCGATGTAGTGGGGCATCTCCACCCGGTACAACTCGGCCAGCCAGTCGCAGAACCGGCCGAACGCCTCGGCCTCCTTGCCGCCGGCGAACGAGCGGATCTCCTCGGTCATCGCCTGGCGACCGTGGCGCACGTGCAAGGTCGACCCGTCGGCGTACACCGCCCGGTACATGGGGTCCACCGGTTTGATCGTCACGTGGTCGGCCATGTCGGCACCGGCAGCGGCGAAGGCGTCGGCCAGCAGGTTGGGCATGGTCAGCACGGTGGGTCCGTTGTCGAGGCGGAAACCGGCCTCGGCGACCATACCGGCGCGCCCTCCCGGGATCGAGGAGCGCTCGAGCACCGTCACCTCGTGGCCGCGCCTGGACAGATGTGCTGCTGCCGACAGGCCACCCAGACCGGCACCGATCACGATCACGTTCATGTCAGATCTCCCTATGGCTCACGTAGGCCGCCAGCGCCCGCAACTCGCGCCGGGCGGTGTCGTCGATGGCGGCCCGGTCCAGCGCCGCGACAGCGGCATCGGTCAACTCGGCGATGCGGCGCTCGAGGGCCTCGAGCGCACCGCAGTCGACGATGACCTGCTGGATCGCGGACACTTCGTCATCGGTCAGATCGGGGCGGCCCACCCGGTCGAGCACGGCACGCTGGGCGGCACCGGCCCGCTCAGTGGCCATCGCCATCAGGGGCGTGGGTTTGCCCTCGCGCAGGTCGTCGCCGACCGGTTTGCCCGTGACAGCCGTGTCGCCGAATGCGCCCAGCACGTCGTCACGCATCTGGAAGGCGTCGCCCAACGGCAGACCGTACGCCGACAACGGGGCCGACAGCTCGGCGCCGCGCCTGTCGTCGGCCAACAGCGCACCCAGGTGCAGTGGCCGTTCGATCGTGTACTTGCCGCTCTTGTAGCGACAGATGCGCAATGCCTTGTCGAGCCGGCGTTCGCGCCGCACCGAGCCCAGGATGTCCAGGTACTGGCCGATGTTCAGTTCCACTCGCAACTCATGCCACAGCGCCCATGCGGCGGGCCGGGCACCCTGCAGCAGCAGATCGGCGTACACGAAGGCCAGGTCGCCCACCAGGATCGCCACCCCTTCGCCGAAGCGACGGGCCTCGCCGTCCCATCCGTCCACCTCGTGACGGCCTATGGCCACCTGATGCGCCGTGGGCGCACCCCGGCGGGTGGTGCTGCCGTCCATCACGTCGTCGTGGAACAGGGCGAAGGCGTGCAGCAGTTCCAGCGCAGCACCGGCGTCGACGATGCCGGGGTCACCCGGATCGCCCCCGGCCGCCACGAACCCCCAGTGAGCGAAGGCCGGGCGCAGCCGTTTGCCCCCGGCCAGCACCAGGCGCGCGATCTCGTCGATCGGCTCCGCGAGGTCGTCGTCGAACCAAGCCCAGCGCTGCCGCTCGGCGTCGAGCAGCACCGTCAGACGGGCATCGACCCGCCGGGCAACCTCGGCGAGCGAGGCCGGGGCGGCAGGGAGCGGCATGGGTGCCAGGCTAGGCGTCGGCGTCGAGCAGTACGTGATCGACCTGCAGACGCGCCGACGCGATGCGGTCACGGCACAGAGCGATCAACTCTGCGGCCCGCGCCACCCGGTTCGCCAGCGCGTCGACGTCGACGGTGTCACGGTCCAGTTCGGCCAGGATGCGCTCCAGTTCGGCCAATGCCTCGGCATACCCGGGCTGTGCGGCCGGCGATGTCGTGTCGCTCATGTGATCTCCTCCACTCGACTGGTGAACGCGCCCGAGGCCACCGTGGTGTGCACCGTGTCGCCGGGCTTCAGAGCAGCGGCGTCGCGTACGACGGCGCCGTCGGGACCGCGGGTGATCGACCACCCGCGCGCCATCACCCGCACCGGGTCCAGCGCGCGCACGTGGATCTCCAGTGCGCTCAGGTTCCGCTCGGCGGCGTCGAGCGCCCGCTGAGGGCGCCGCGCCAGTTCCTCGGCGCGCGCCAACAGGCGTGCCTCGGCCTGCTGCAGGGCCTTCTCGCTTCGATGTGCGATCGAGGTCCACGTGGCCTCGGTGGCCTGCACCCAGGTCATCACCCGCTCGATCAGCGCTCCGGCCACGGCGGTGGGGGTCTTGAACGAGCGGTTGGACACTTCGTCGGCGACGCTGACGTCGATCTCGTGACCGATACCGGTGAACACCGGCAGGTCGCACCGGGCCACGGCGCGGGCGACCGTCTCGGTGTCGAAGGCAGCCAGATCGGTCTTCGAGCCCCCGCCCCGTATGACCACCAGCACATCCAGGTCGTCACGACCACCCAGTTGATCGAGCGCCACAGCCACCATGTCCGCCGATCCGTCGCCCTGCACCCGGACGTCCACGCATGCCAGCCGGAAGCCCAGACCGCTGCGCTCGATCTCGGCAGTGAAGTCGTGCCAGGCGGCGCTGCCGACGCTGGTGATCACCCCCACCCGCAGGGGCACGACGGGCACGAGGTGGCGGCGATTGGCGTCGTACAGCCCCTGTTCCCGCAGACGGCGCACCAAGGCGTCGCGTTCCAGCGCCAACTCTCCCAACGTGTACCGGGGGTCGACGTCGCTCATCTTCAGGCTGATACGACCGTTGGGGGCGTAGAAGTCGACGGCGCCGAAGATGCGCACCTTCAACCCGTCGGCGAAGTCCAGCCCCGCCTTGGCGAGCAGGGGTCTCAACTTCGTGCGCTGGAAGGCGAACCACGCCACATCGATGGACGCCTTGCCGTCGGCGCCGTCCTCCACCAACCGGAAATAGGCGTGGGTGCCGCGGCCGTTCCAGCCCTGAACCTCGCCCCGCACCCACACACCGCCGCCGAGGCCGTCCCGAAGCGCCCTGTTGATCGCATCGGCCAACTGCGACACGCTCAGCGTGACGCCGTCGATCTCCGTATCCACATCGGTCATGCGCTCACCGTCACGGTGCGAGTGTGCCACCCCGTGGCGCCATCGGGCGCCACCGGTCGGCGTTGCTCCGTCTGGACGACCCCGGCGCCGTCGACAGCCCGGCAGCGAACTCGGTGCCGTCCCGGGGTGGCGTCCCAGGGCAGCCACCACTGCCGCCATGCGTCGACCCCCAGATCGCCGGCCAAAGTGGCCGATTGCCAGGGCCCGTCGTCCACCTGCACCTCCACCGCCACGATGCCCACGTGAGGCGCCCACGCCACACCGGCGATCACCGTGGCCCCGGCGACGACACCGCCGCGCGGCCGGTCGATGCGCGACTGGGTCTTCACCGGTGCCTCCACCGCCCACCCCCGGTCGATCCAGTACCCACGCACCTGATCGAACCGGGTCACTTCGATCTCGGTCAGCCACTTGGTGGCCGACACGTAGCCGTACAGACCCGGCACCACCAGTCGGGCCGGAAACCCGTGCCGGGCGGGTAGGGGTTCACCGTTCATGCCCACGGCCACCAGGGCATCACGGCCATCGACGATGCTCACGGGGAAGCCGGCGGTGAAGCCGTCGGTGGAGCGCCCGACGATCTGATCCGCCTCAGGACGCACACCGGCCTGCGCCAACAGGTCGGCGAGCAGCAACCCCTGCCACCGCGCCGTTCCCACCAGATCACCCCCCACCTCGTTCGACACGCACGACAGTGTGATGTCGGCCTCCACTTGGGGACGTTCGAGCAACTCGTCGAAAGTGAACGACAACTCGCGCTCGACCATGCCGGTCACCCGCAGGCGCCACGTCGCCGCATCGACGCGGGGCACCGTGAATGCGGTGTCGATGCGGAAGAAGCGATCGTTGGGGGTGATCAGCGAGGCGAGGCCGGGTACGGGAGGGTCTGCCGGTACCGGGGGACGACGACGCATCGGGGCGGGCAACAACACCGCCAGACGCTGGGCGGCGGTCGACCAACGCTGTTGGCCCCACCGCCCCAGACCTGCGACGACCACTCCCGCCGCCAGAACGGCGCCCGAGGCCAGCACGGCTCGGCGAGCCGGGTCGGCATCCGACGGTGGGTGAGCGAGGTCCCGTCGCTGGCGCCTCGTCAGCCTCCACAGCGCCGCACCACCGCCGGCAGTCGCCACGAGGGATGGCACGGCGGCCTGCGCCGTGGCTCCGGGAGCCGTGAGCGTGGCCACGACCGCCACCAGACCCAGCGCGGCCGCCACCGGCGCGATGGTGCGGGTACCCCGCCTGTGGGCCACGACACCGGCCGCAGCGGCAACCCCGGCCAGCACCACCAACATGCCCACGGTCGAGGCGCGTCGGTGCCCGGTCCCGAACAGGGTGATGGCGAGGTCCTTCACACCGGCGGGCACCACGTCGATGAAGCGGTCGGCGACGGTCTCCAGGGGCGACCACCACGTGCGCCGCACAGCGGCGGCCAGTTCACCCAACCCCAGGCCCACCGCCAGTGCCGCCACTCCAGCAGACGCACCGGCGAACGCACCGGCGGACGCACCGGAACCGGATGGCTGGTTCGTTCGGACCATTTCCGCATCGTCCCACCTCCGGTCCGGGCCCGTGAGACCGGACACGACCCGGGCGTCGTTACCGTCGCCCGCCATGGCCGATCGAGGGACGTCGCTGGTGGAGACGGTTGTGGCGATCACCGTGCTCGGCATCGGGGCCACCGCGGCCTTCGGCGCCCTGCACACGCTCTCGGTGTCCACCTACACGGCACACGAACGCCTCGGGTCCATGGTGCAACTCCTCGCCGCTCGGGGTACGGCGTCGGCGGCCTGCGCCCCCGCGCTCCTCGCCGGGGTCACCCTCACCGATCTCGATCCCTGCCCGCGTACCGCACCCCGCCTCGTCCGAGTCGAGGCCGGTACCGGACAGAGCCACCGGCGCCTCACCATGATCGTGGACGGCGGACCATGACCCTGGTCGAGGTGCTGGTGGCATCAGCCGTCTCGGCGGCGGTCGCCACCGCAGCGGCGGGTGCCTTCGGAGCCGGGAGCCGGGTCGTCGAACAGTCGGTCGTGCACACCGCCGACACGACGGCACTGGCACGGGTGCTGATCCGATGGCCCGTCGAGATCGCCGGCAGCGCCAGCCAACGGCGCGATGCCACGGGCACCTGGTGGCTGTGCAAAGCCACGACATGCACCGGCAACCAGGTCGCGATCGCCCCACCGGCCCCGGGCTGGGCCCTCACCCAGGTGGTGACGGCCGCCCACTCGACGGGAACCGAGGTACGTCTGCACTGGCAACTCCCCGACGCCACCACACTGGTGGTCACCGGTTGGCGGGGTCCACCATGACACGGTCAAGTAACCGTGGCGACCGGGGTTCGGCACTGGTGCTCAGCCTGGCCGTCGTGGCGGCACTGGGCGTCACCACGAGTGCGCTGCTGCAGGCGAGTGGTGTGGCACTGCGCCGCGAACGCTCCGCCTGGTCGTCGCTGGTGTCGCTGTCCGACGCCCAGTCGGTGGCCCTGGTGCTGGTCCACGACCTCACGCTCCAACCGGCGGCCTCCTGCGCCATGCTCACCGCCCGGCCCCGGCCCGCCCTCGACAACGGCAGCGCCGTGACCGTGTCGTGCAGCGGAGGGCCGCCTCAGCCGTGGTCCGTCACGGTTTCGGCGGCGCACGGTCCACGCCGATCGATCGTGGCGCTCGTGATCCGAACCGGCACCGACGGGGTGCCGAGGGTTCACAGCCGATCGGTGGTCACCGGCCCCAGTCCTGCTCTGACCAGCGCAGCGTAGGCACCGTCCCGGTCGAGCAGTTCGGCATGGGTGCCCTCCTCGGCGATGCGGCCGTGGTCGAGCACCACCACCCGGTCGGCGTCGCGCACGGTCGACAGGCGATGGGCGATCACCAGGGCCGTGCGGTCGCGCAGGGCCACGTCCAGCGCCGCCTGTACAGAGGCCTCGCTCTCGTTGTCGAGGTGGCTGGTGGCCTCGTCGAGGATCACCACGGCAGGGTCCTTCAGCAACAGGCGGGCGATCGCCACCCGCTGCTTCTCGCCCCCCGACAACTGGTAGCCGCGTTCACCCACCACGGTGTCGTAACCGTCGGGCAAGGCAGCGATCACATCGTGGACCTGCGCTGCACGGCAGGCGGCCACCACCTGTTCGAGCGTTGCATCGGGCCGGGCATAGCGAAGGTTGTCGAGCAGCGACTCGTGGAACAGGTGCGGGTCCTGCATGACCACGCCGATGGCGTCACGCAGCGACGTCAACGTCAGGTCGCGCACGTCCCGACCGTCGATGCGCACGGCACCCCCGGTCACGTCGTACAAGCGCGGCACGAGCGATGCCATGGTCGACTTGCCCGAACCCGACGCGCCGACCAGAGCCACGGTCTCACCGGGCGCCAGACGCAGCGAGACCTCGTGCAGCACATCGCGGTCAGGGTCGCCCCCCGCCGCGCTGGCCGCCGACTCGAGCGACGCCACCGACACCTCCGAAGCGGGCGGATAACGGAAGGTCACATGGTCGAACACCACCTCGCCGCGTGGCGCCACCAGGTCGACTGCACCAGCCTTCTCGGCCACGGCGACGGGAGCGTCGAGCACCTCGAACACCCGCTCGAAACTGACGAACGCCGTCATCACCTCGATGCGGGCGTTCGTCAGGCCGGTCAGCGGCTGGTAGATGCGCTGCACGTAGGCGGCCATGGCCACCAAGGTCCCCGCCGACAGATCGCCCGACACCACCAGGTGGGCGCCCACGCCGTAGATGGCGGCCGCCCCCAGAGCACCCACCAGGCCCAGCGCCACGAAGAACACCCGCCCGTACAGCGCCTGACGTATGCCGATGTCGCGGACGCGACCCGCCCGCGACGAGAATGCTCCCACCTCACGGCCGGGGCGGCCGAACAGCGTCACCAGAAGGGAGCCGGCCACGTTGAAGCGCTCCGCCATCTGGGTGTTCATCTCGGCGTTCAGCACCATCTGCTCCCGCGAGATCGCCTGCATGCGGCGACCCACACGCTTGGCCGGCACGATGAACACCGGCAGCACCACCAGCGCCAACAGAGTGAGTCGCCACTCCAGCAGCAGCATGGCGGTCAGGGTCGTCGCCAGTACCACGACGTTCGAGACCACACTGCCCAGGGTCGAGGTCACCGCCGTCTGGGCGCCGATGACGTCGTTGTTGAGTCGGCTCACCAGGGCACCGGTCTGGGTGCGGGTGAAGAAGGCGACCGGCATGCTCTGCACCTTGTCGAACAGCGCCACGCGCAGGTCGTAGATGAGGCCTTCACCGATGGTGGAGGAGAACCAGCGCTGCACGACCGCCAGCAGGGCATCGGCCACGGCAGCCACCACCACCATGGCAGCGAGAACCGTGATCAACCTCCGGTCCCCGTCGGGGATCGCGCTGTCCAGGATCGACCGGAATGCCAGCGGGGGCACCAGTGCCACCAGTGCCGCCAGCAGGATGCTGCCCAGGAATCCGGTGAGCGGGCGCCGGTAGGGGTGCGCAAATCGCCAGGCCCTTCGCAACGTGCCCCGCTGCAGGCGCATGCCGCGCACCGCCGAGGCGTCACCGGGTATCAGCGAGTGGGGTCCCATGCGCACGGCGACCCAGGCTAGGGGCCTAGCCTGCGAGGTCGTATGTCTGCACCTCGCCGGTCGGCGATCCTGGTCACCTTGGTCGCCCTCTTCGCCGCCGCCGGCTGCACCGATGCGGGTGCCGATGAGCCGGCCGCCCCGACATCGGTCCCGGCCTCCTCGACGTCGGTTCCGGCCACCACAGCCGTACCCGCCGAGCCCGGCCGTCCGGATGAATCGGCTCCCACGACGCAGGCTCCGGTTCCGGCACCCACCATCGTGTGGGACGACTGCGGCGATCGCCTCGAGTGCGGCACACTGTCCGTACCGCAGGACCACGACGACCCGACCGGTCCCTCCATCACGCTGTCGCTGGCCCGCCATCTCGCCGACGAGGACGAGCGCATCGGGTCGCTGCTGGTCAATCCCGGTGGCCCCGGTTCCGGCGGCACCTACCTCGCCCTCAACGCCACCGGTATCTACGCCGACGAACTGCTCGACCACTTCGACATCGTGGGCTGGGATCCTCGCGGCACGGGCGAGAGCGTTCCGGCGGTCGACTGCACCGACGACTACGACGACTACCTCGGCCTCGACGTGCCACCCGACGACGACGCCGAACTGCAGGTCCTGATCGACACCGCCGAACGCTTCGGCCAGGCGTGCCTGGAGCGCAGTGGCGAACTGCTCCAGCACATCTCCACCGAGGACTCGGCGCGTGACATGGACCTGATCCGTCAGGCCCTCGGCGAGCAGACCATCTCGTACTTCGGGTTCAGTTACGGCAGCGAACTGGGTTCGGTGTGGGTGACGATGTTCCCCGAGACCGTGCGCGCCGCCGTGTTCGACGGTGCCGCCGACCCCACGGTCGACCAGTTGGAGAGCGTGCTCCAGCAGGCAGCGGGCTTCGAGAGCCAACTCGACGTGTTCCTCGCCAACTGCAGCAACGACCGCGACTGCGCCTTCCACAACCGCGGCGGTTCGGAGCGGGCCTTCGACCAACTGCTCGAGCGCCTGGGCCGCGAACCGCTCGTGGTGTCCCCCGACCGCATCGCCGTCGGGCGTGGCGTGGCCTTCTACGCCGTGGCGAGTGCCCTGTACACCGAGAACTTCTGGCCCCAACTCGAGCGGGCGTTGGCCGATGCGCAGGACGGTGACGGCTCCGGCCTGCTCGAGTTGTACGACGACTACCTCAGTCCGCCGTGGGGCAGTGGCAACGAGTTCGAAGCCTTCATCGCCATCTCCTGCCTCGACGATCCCGGGCCGCAGAGTGTGGACGAGGCATTGGCACAGGTGGGCCGATTCCTCCAAGCGGCACCCCGCCTCGGTCCCGGCTTCGCCTACGGCTTCGAGTGCGCTCTGTGGCCGGTACCCCCGGTCCAGAAGGTGATCGCCACCGGCGTCGGCGCCGGGCCCATCGTGGTCATCGGCACCACCGGCGATGCCGCCACGCCCATCGACAGCACCCGGGCCATGGCCAACGCCATGGAGGACGGCCGGTTCGTGGCTGTCGAGGCCAACCAGCACACGGGTTACGGCGTCAACACCTGCATCGTCGACCTGGTGAGCACCTACCTCATCGACCTCGAACCCCCCGCCGACGACACCTTCTGCGACTGAGGCCCACCGCCAACTCAGCACTCCTGCGCATTCTCGGTAGAAATCCGAGCGAAAAACGCTCGCTTTTCTACCGAGAATTCCCAACCCCCACCCAAAAACGTCTGAGCGCACCCGGCCCCTCGGGGTCTGACGGTGCGCTCGAACGGTGCGATTGCTCGCCTGTGGCGGAAGGAGTGGGATTTGAACCCACGGAGGCTTGCACCTCGCACGCTTTCGAGGCGTGTCCCTTCGGCCGCTCGGGCATCCTTCCGGTGCGAGAGGTTAGCGTCGCTGGGCGAAGAACTGTCCAAGCAGCGCAGCGGACTCGTCGGCGAGCACGCCGTGCTGAACCGGCGGGTTGTGATTCAGTCGCGGATCGGAACACACGTGGTATAGGGTTCCGGTAGCACCGGCCTTGGGGTCGGCTGCACCGAACACCAGGCGGCCGATACGAGCGTTCAACAGTGCTCCAGCACACATGACACAGGGCTCGAGGGTGACCACCAGGGTGCAGTCGTCCAGGCGCCAACGGCCCAGCGCCGCGGCAGCGTCACGCAGAGCCAGTACCTCGGCATGCGCCGTCGGGTCGCCACTGAGCTCTCGCTCGTTGTGCCGTCGGGCGATCACCTCGCCGTCGCGCACCACGACGGCACCCACCGGCACGTCACCGTGGTTCACTGCGGCGCGCGCCTCGTCCAGGGCCATCAGCATGACCTCGACATCACCCAAGGTGGACATGGCGGAGGGAGTGGGATTTGAACCCACGGTGACTTGCGCCACACACGCTTTCCAGGCGTGCCGATTCGGCCGCTCTCGCATCCCTCCTCGACGGCAGACTCCCGCCGACGGTGAGCCGTGAGCGTAACCGACAGGTATGGTGGAGACACCGTTGACTCGACGGTCGCTGTGGCGGCCGCTGGGTGAGGTGACGGTCGGGTCCTGTGCAACGGGCGCCCGTGAACCAGGTCAGGACCGGGAGGTAGCAGCCTTCAGCGGCGCAACCCGTGTGCCGCAGATCGCCTGGCCGTCACCTCAGCCAGCGGCGGCCCGCAGAGCCCGCTCCATGAGGCGCGGCGAGCCCAGGTCGTGCACCAAGGCCTCGAACGCCGTCGACGGCCCTCGCCAGTGCCAGTCGTCCACCGATCCGATGGCGACATCGTCACTCACATCGGTGCGCACCGTGGCCACATCCCGGAACAACATGGCCAGGTCCCACTGTTCGCGAAGTGTGGCGGCCAGTTTGGCGGCACCTCGCACCTTCACATCCCACGTGTCCGCATCGTGGGGTACGTGCTCCAGGTGCCCCCACCGTGCCAACACCGTCGAGGTCGAGGTGGCGCCCCAACCGGGAAGTCCGGGAAATCCGTCGGCTGCGTCACCCACCAGGGCGAGGTAGTCGGGGATGCTGGCGGGTGCCACCCCGAACTTGGCCACGACGCCCTCGTGGTCGGTCACGACCCCGGCGCGGCGGTCGAACTGCACGACTCTGTCACCGAGGACGCACTGGGCGAGATCCTTGTCCGGGGTCACCAAGATCACCTGGGTCACGCGTGCGTCGGCGGAAGCCACGGCGGCACCGGCCGCCAGGCCGTCGTCAGCCTCGTATCGGCCCATGGGCCACACCGTGACGCCCAACGCCTCGAGGGCCTGCTCCAGGAGAGGGATCTGGTGGACGATCTCGTCAGGGAGTCCCTCGCCGGTCTTGTATCCGTGCCACAGGTCGTTGCGGAAACTCTCGATCTCGTGATCCGTCGCCACGGCAAGGTGGGTGACACCTTCCTCCAACAACGCCAACGTAGAGGTCAGGGCGCCCAACGTGGCGGCGAACGGCGATGGGTCTCGATGCTTCCCGGCCGCTCCGAAGTGCTGGCGGAACAGCTCGTAGGTGCCGTCGACGAGGTGGACCTTCATGTTGTTCGCCTCCCGTGCCGAAGGTACCTCTTCGAGGTGCGGCACCAAGGCTCATGGTGGGATGCCGCCGTCGGGCTAGTTGTTCGCCTCGGTATCACCGGCCGTGAAGTTCGCCGCCCCGGTCGGGTTCAAGAACGACGGGGTCGTCGCCCCTGCGGGTTCACCATCCGACGGAGCCGTTGGATTCAGGAACGACGACGTGCCGGGCAAGTAATCCTCGTTGCCCAGCTGAGGCGCTGTCGGCTTCAAGAACGACGACGTGCCGGGCAAGTAATCCTCGTTGCCCAGCTGAGGCGCTGTCGGCTTCAAGAACGACGACGGAGGAGTCACCGGTCCGTCCGGACCTTGGCCGGGCTCCCCAGTCTGCGCCGGCTGACCAGGCTGACCCGGCTGACCAGGCTGACCACCGCCGAAGAAGAAGTCGCGGTTGAAGGGGAACTCGCCGGGCTGGCCGGGCTGACCCGCTTCACCCTGCTGACCACCCGGGAACGGAGCACCCGGGCCGAAGAAGCCTCGAGGCCCGTCACCAGGCTGACCAGGTTGCCCCGGCTGGGTGTTCGGGTTGAACGGTGCGAGGCCGAACTTGGCCTCCAGTTCCTCCCGGCTCATGGGTTGCGCCGGCTGACCAGGCTGACCCGGCTGACCCGGCTGACCAGGCTGACCACCGCCGAAGAATCCCTGCGGAGGAGCGAACGGCTGACCAGGCTGACCAGGCTGACCACCGGGTTGCCCCGGCTGACCAGGCTGACCACCGCCGAAGAAGAAGTCCCGATTCAGAGGAGGACCCACCGGCTGACCCGGCTGACCAGGCTGGCCGGGTTGCCCCGGCTGCCCCGGCTGGCCGGTACCGGGTGTGAAGAAGCCTCGAGGCCCGTCACCAGGCTGACCCGGCTGCCCCGGTTGCCCCGGCTGGGCGTTCGGGTTGAACGGTGCAAGGCCGAACTTGGCCTCCAGTTCCTCCCGGCTCATCGGCTGACCCGGCTGCCCCGGCTGACCAGGCTGACCCGGCTGACCAGGCTGACCCGGCTGACCCGGCTGACCACCGCCGAAGAATCCCTGCGGAGGAGCGAACGGCTGACCAGGCTGACCAGGCTGCCCCGGCTGACCCGGCTGACCCGGCTGACCGGGTTGCCCCGGCTGACCCGGCTGACCACCGCCGAAGAAGAAGTCCCGATTCAGAGGAGGACCCACCGGTTGACCGGGCTGCCCCGGTTGACCGGGCTGACCCGGCTGCCCCGGTTGCCCCGGCTGCCCCGGTTGCCCCGGCTGGCCGGTACCGGGTGTGAAGAAGCCTCGAGGCGGCTGCCCCGGCTGACCACCAGCAGGCACTGGGCCGAATGCCTGTGCAAGATCTTCAGGCTTCAGAGGCTGACCAGGCTGACCAGGCTGACCCGGCTGACCCGGCTGACCAGGCTGGCCAGGTTGACCGGGCTGGCCCGGCTGCCCCGGCTGACCGGGCTGGCCAGGCTGACCCCCACCGAAGAAGAAGTCCCGATTCAGGGGAGGGCCCACCGGTTGACCGGGCTGACCGGGCTGACCGGGCTGACCAGGCTGACCGGGCTGACCGGGCTGACCGGGCTGACCGGGCTGAGCGGTGCCGGGAGTGAAGAAACCTCGAGGTGGCTGACCCGGCCGATCGGTCTGACCAGGGACTCCGGCGGGCGGCGGACCAAAGGCTTGAGCAAGGTCCTCAGGACGAACCGGCTGACCCGGCTGACCACCGGGCTGCCCCGGCTGACCACCGGGCTGACCCGGCTGACCCGGCTGACCCGCACTCGGCCCGAAGAAGTTCTGCGGAGGCTGTTGGGGCACACGAGGGGGTGTCGCCGGCTGACCACCGGGCTGACCACCGGGCTGACCCGGCTGACCCGGCTGACCCGGCTGACCCGGCTGACCACCGGGCTGCCCCGGCTGACCACCGGGCTGACCCGGCTGCCCCGGCTGACCACCGGGCTGACCCGGCTGACCACCGGGATTCGCCGGACCCACCGGCCCACCAGGCTGACCCGGCTGACCAGGACGAACACCACCCGTTGTGCCACCAGGATTCGCCGGACCCACCGGCCCACCAGGCTGACCACCGGGCTGACCACCGGGC
>Ga0169931_10007322_pt1 | contig 16379 bp, 11 predicted proteins | sample Kivu_15m_20L_FD_129675 | JGI IMG/M metagenome (GOLD analysis project Ga0169931, IMG submission 129675) | Freshwater microbial communities from Lake Kivu, Western Province, Rwanda to study Microbial Dark Matter (Phase II) - Kivu_15m_20L... | ecosystem: Environmental > Aquatic > Freshwater > Lake...
ACCCCTTATTTTTAATAAAAAATATATATAGTTAAAATAAATTCTTATTCATTAATTCATAATTTCACTATTATTTAAACTAATTCTTAAATTCAAACATATCATTCTCATAATTTTACTTTCTTAGTAACTTTATCCTCAAAATCATCGTTCATCTGCCTTAACATTCTATAATAACACTTATTTTTACTAATTTAATTATTAAAATGTGGTTACATCTAAATTATCTAATATTAATTGAGCATTATCATGATCACCTTATTCAAATGCTTATGGGCATTTTCTCATTATATAATCTACTATATTACCTAAATCTTAGGGTGTTAAATGTTTTAATCTTTAATGAAATTTCATCTTTTAATGATATGGAATCTCATCGTCATTTTATTATTATTAATATAAATTTTGTTGGACGGTCCGTTTTTATTAAGTACGACCTGTTCCTGGTTGACCTAATTTATAATATTCATACGTCCTGGAACGATAATAGGGATACTAGGCAAATAATTTTTGACCATTTTCTTGAATAACCTTTATAAATTTTATGCAGTTTTGTAAATCCACTTAATATATGCAGTTTTACTGTATCAGGATGATTATAACTTTTACAATTGTCCCATACTAATTGAATATCATCTAATGCTTATTCCACAAATCTATACTTATCATTACGCATCTTTTAACTTACAGTGCCTAAATCCATAGGATTTTTAATAATAAAAGTATAATCTGTCAGACCAAGTCCTTTAATATTATGATCATTTACCTTTCCAATCAACAGGCATTTGAAAATCATAAGATTCTGGCTTATCGAATATACTTTGTATAATAGTTTTTATTTTTTTAGATTATTCTTTCCCTAGAATGGTCGTTGGTGATAATTTCATAGAAGAGAACATTTCTTATATATTTAATATAATATAGATATTTTTTATTAGAAAAACTCATATATCAAATTTTGCGCAATATTTTAAATGAATTCTTTGTTTCTATATCTTTCTTCTTCAATTTTTATTTACTCTTCTTACGATTTTTTAATGTCTTATTCAATTTTTATGGTGAATAATTAATTGGAATAATTTGTAATGGTTCTTTTAAATCTTGGATAGTCAAACCTTATTTTTTATATTTTGAATCTTTCAAAGGAGTATTACCTTTTGTTTTTACCTCTTTTTATTTATATTGTTGTATGCTTGATAATTGATTCATACGACTTAAAGTTAAAGTATGTTTATTGTTTAGCTTTTAGATTTATTATCTAAGAAATTAAACTTATCTTTATTTATCTTCATATCTTTTCATTAAATTATCAATAAAATATTTATTATTTTTATTCTTATCTTCTTTTACTTTCATAAAAACTTATATCAACCTATTACTTACAAACATAAATTTCTAAACATTGACCTCTAACCCATACTTCTTCATCTTCTTAAAAATTCCATCTAATATCATCATGTAGCATCCTTTTTCTTCCTCCTCTTTAGCCATGCATAATTTATTATAATATTTATTAATCTACTATTTGACTAGCAAATCTATTTGCTAATTAATGATTTACTAATACTATTAATCTGCTATGGTCGGTACATGCCTCTCTAAAACTACTTGTTTTATCTCTTAATTTAATTCTTGAAATCTAAAACCTTTTATTTAATAATGTTAATAAAGCCCTCTAAACCGTTCTAAACAAGTTAATTTCTAATATTTCCTCTATATCTAATTAATAGCTTCTTATAATTTTTATTCAATCTATATTTATATACTATCAAATATCCCCTTCATAATATTTTATTTAAAATAATCTAAACAATAACAATAACCATTCTCTTTCTTTATAGATAATAATTACTATTTAGATTTCATTTTGTATTGTATTGCATGAAAAGTAACAAAGTCTATATAAGTCAGTTAACATTATCCATGTAAATAGATTTTATAAACACTGTTACCATTTTTATATTTATATTCGATGTTATGTTATTATAAGAGATCGTTAAAATATTAGAGAAGATTATCGTCGATGGGGATTGTTATTGTTTGTGAACATAGACAAAGAAGTTAGATAAATTATTTAGAATTATATTTAGTACTGTTGTAAAGTATGAGTGGGACCATGAAGAGATATGAATTTGAGGGAGGGTTGTATTGATATGCATAAATTTTAGGATCCTGTTAGAGTGTAAGGACAATATCATACATGAAAGATTACATTTGCTGAAGTTATTATAAGTTAAGGACGAGCATCTAGGAATTTGTGAGAGTGCATATATGATGGCGAGTTAGATTTAAAGAATCAAATGGGCTATTTCTTATTTATTATGTCATAACAGTAATATAAGTATATAATTAATATGATCATCATTTAATTATTGCATTATATACATAATATTAATCTAATACTAAATAATAATTATATATATCAACATCAGCATCCACAACCTTGTTGTTTCCAACCACCTTATTATTGATGCGATGCCTATAAAGATGCACCTTTATTCTTTACGTTAATTGATGGTACATTTTTTTGTGTCAATAAACTAGCGACTCCATTAAACATCTCCTTTACATTATTTCCAGTTTTTGCTGATGTTTAATAATATACTAAATTTTTGTCTTGCACAAAATTATTTATCTCTTAATTACTGACTTGCCTCGTTGCATCATTCTTATTCCCTACCAATACTAAAGTAGCATTAGCATCTGTATAGCTTTATACTTCATTAATCCAATAATTTTTAATATCCTGAAATGAATCTCTACTTGTCAAATCAAATATTAAAAATACTGCATGAGAATCTACTTATATATATTATTACTTTTATAATAAGTATTGACTATTGTTCTAAATCTTTATTGTCCAGCAGTATCCCATATTTGTAATTTAACAATTTTATCATTGATAGTCAATGATTTAAATCTAAAATCTACGCCTATTGTTATCATATAATTTTAATTAAAATCATCATCTGCGAATCGTAATAATAAAGATGATTTGCCTATGAATTAGATTATGTGATACCTACTGCTGAATTACCTACCATTACAAATTTAAAGAGATGATCGTATTATTTACTTTTCATTTTAAAATTAGTTTAAGATTTATAATATATCAATTAAAATGTCAGAATATAATAAATAGAAGATATGCAAATAGTAAATAAAATTTAAGGAAATAATAAAGATAAATAAGAGTAGGAATAAATAAATAATTGATATATTTTGATAAAAAATAGAACTTGAAAGAAATTATCAAAGAAAGATATATTTTACCCAATAAAAATTTTTATTTTCATAACATATTCTCCCTAACATTATTATTCATATTAACCATTCCCATCTAAATATGTTCAACATCATTATCCTGCCAATGATAATATGTATTATTTGATATTCTCCTAGATATTTAACTATTCCTCTTCATACTTCTCTATGCAAATGTTTATAACGCTAAGCTATTACGGCATACTGGACAACTTAAAGCCTTCAAACACCATGAATCTAAACAATTTGAATGGAAGATATGCTAACATGGTGTTCGCCTTATTACTTACGCAGATTATATTTGTTGTAGACAGATAGGGCATATAGGCTTTTAATTTTGTAACTATGATGCATTTATTAAAGGCATATAATCTTTAAAATATTATATATCATTATACTATGACTATTTTTTATTTGTTTCTTCTATCATTCTACGTCTCCTACGACATAGTATATATATTACCGTTATAATAATTAAAACCACAACTAAGGACGATATGCCTATAATTATATAAAATTCTATCTTTATGCCTTGAACAACCTGCTGTTGTACGCTCAACGTCAAAGTAGCATTTATTAATGAGAAATCAGATATCCCGAATATAATTAATTAATTTTGACCATTAGGTTGCTGCCCTGACATAATAAATGGTGTTAATAATTATAAACATTAGGTTGAGCCTAAACTAAAAGAAGTAGGCTGAACAAGTTGATTAGACTGATTGTAATCCGTCATATATCCATTTTACTGCCATAAATTAGCAACAATCAATAATGAACTTACATTAGTACATATCTGTAATGTATATTATATATAAACATTTAATTAAGTAGGGTTAATACTAAATAATAGTTGTTGATTAACTAATATATTATATACAGTTGAATTAGTACTATTTATTAAAGGAGCAGTGACATTACAACTTCCTATAAATCCTTGATTACAAACACAATATGCCTGATTTGTATCACAGTATGATTGACCTTGACAAATAGTTGAAGGTGTACAAGGTTGGACTAAGGCTAATATTTAGCATGATATCATCAAAATTAAGAGGGGTTTAATTATTAGCATATGATATATATTGTTATTATTTATTATAAGGAGTATGAACTGTGTATTATAAAAATTGAATTTGAGTATATAAAATATTAGATCATAAATATTAAAAAAATCGACTATTAAAATAAAAAATAAATGATAAATAAGTCGTATGTAAGCTTTATTATGAATTAGTCCTTATATTTTGTATATTTTTTATTCTCAACATTACTATTCACATTTTTATTTTACTATTTAATATTATAAAAAGCATATAAATCACCTTAAATTAGCATATTGTTCTACATCAACTTAAAATACTTTTTTAATGTCATCTTGAAAATATGCAACAACACTTATGGCACCTATAAACATACCTAAATCTCTATATTGCTTATATCTTTCCTTACGTTTATCTTGAGTAGGTGGTAAAATCCAATATTTAAATCTAGTATATTGTCTTTAGAGAAAACCTGCCTTATTCTTAGTTTGTCTTGTCGATTCTTTAAATGATCTCAAATCCATATATCAATATAATTATAATCAGAATTATAAGAAATAAAATAAATAGATGTTATATGATAATCCTCAGTATATTTAATGATGTTAGTATATTTAAAATAATTTATTCACTATTTATATATCAAATTATATAATTTATCATATAATATGTATAATGATAAAAAAATAAGTAAAAAATATCATATAAAGTATTAATGAAATATCTTATATAAACTCATACCCTTCTCACATATAACACTGGGCTCTTATTTAATCTTTTGAAATAATATAATAGGATTTTAACCACCATCTAATTCGTTTCTATATAAATGAACAATCCCCAAAGCTAGACAAATAACCAAATTACTTATAGTCATACCTTAATTTAGTTCATTTTTATTGATATTTGCCATAAAAATATCATATAAGATTAAATTATCATCGATTTCATATTCATTTAAAAACAAACTATTGAACCATTTTATGCTTATTATTTTTAGATTCGATAAATGTTGAGGGATTTAGCATAATTTTTAATAAAGGCGAAGGTCAATCTTTTTTAAGAGCTATTAAAATTTTAAGTAATATTTTTAACCGTTGAAAAATACTGAAGAAGGGTTTTATTTCAAGAGTTGAGACATTATTTTTTCGAAACAAAAATAAGAATCACTTTATGCTACTCTTCTAAAATACTAACTATTTTTATTGGCAAAAGAATAAAATATTAGGGCAGCCAATTAATTCATCCCCTGACAATATTGTACTTCTGGATTTCTTTTCAAATATATATAAATAATCCTAGTTAAAGAGTCATAATAATAGGTTTTCTCTTTATTTATTTGTTTTGATAGATGTATCTATGCTTTTTTAATATTATACTTGTTTAAAAGTGGCTCATCTAAAAATTATATTTAGTATTCTAGACGAAAGAATAAACAATTTGGTTTCGTTCTCATCGTATCTTTTTAGACAATATTCCATAATTCTCGATCATCAAAAAATGTCTTCCATTTAGACTGTTTACCTAAATTTAAAGGATGATCACTTGCCTATCTTTTTTCTTATGACTATACTCCTATTTTTTATATACTATCGTGACTTATCTATTTTTTCTTCTTTTTTACTATAATATCTAAGATATGCTCCTTTATCTGTTCATGATATTCTATCATCTTACCTTACATATATGATATCCATTTATTTTTCGAAGATGGTAAATATCTCAACGCAATTTTCCATAAAAGTGCTCTTATTGAATAGAATTGATATATAAGGCCATTACTTTGAACATTACCTGCATACTCACTTAGATTTTTCTTAATACTTATATCTTTGAAGTTATAAGTTTAATTGCACTTATTTTTTAAAAATAATTTAATAGCATAAACATCTATATTATCTTCACATAAGATTTTGTTTATATAACTTAAAGTAGGATAAACATTTAAAAGTTGCGGGGTGTTTTTAACGATTTTTAGTTGATTATCGATATTTATTAGACTATCTATCATTTATTATGTTTATTATTATGATTAATATTATATTTTTTACGGTTTTAGCCGTTATTTTGGAGGCTTTTGTTAAGACGATTATGTTTTTTGGTCGGAAGTTTGAGATTTTTTACGTTGTATTAATTTTTTTAACATATTATGATGAAATAAATAATATTATAACAAAAATGTAAAACAAATGATTATATAAAAATATAAAGATGATATTTTTGGTAATTATAGATAAATAATTGAGTTTTTTTATAATTAAAAATATAATCAATGTTTAAAATGTCTTCTAGTTTTTAGCATAGGCTTATGTTGGTCATATCTTTTTAATTTTTAGGATATTATACCATCCCAAAAACCATCATCATTATCATAAAAATCAACAGGTAAATTAGCAGCTCCTTATTCCCAAAACTTATGTACTTCTGGTGGATGTGGCAATTTCACATCTTTATTTTGAGTAGAAATCTATCCTTTCAATTCTTGATTACGTATTTCTTCCAACTAAATAAACTATTTATTACGAATGAATCAAGATCCCATGTAAATTCTGGTGATATCGTAAAAACTTTATCAAGTAAATAAGGTGTAGGATATACTCTTGATTATTTTGTATAATCAGTCAAGACTTTCTTCGATACTATAATAATCTAAGAAATTACTATCATCAAAAGGCATCAAAAATCTACATGTCCAATTAAGTGCATCTTATTTCTGTTAATATGTATAATCAGGAGATGAATATTCTAAGCCCAAATATATATCCTTCATACCAGGATGATTTTGTATCTATAAAGGTAAACATTTATAATATCTATAGAGTGATGGAATGTTAGCCTCTACTTACATATATTAATTTTATGGATCTTAATCTAAACTAATCCTAACCTGATCTAGCATAATTCGCAACTGTCTAATATAATAAAAGATCTTACTAAAGTTGTGCTGTTATATTATGGCTCATATGATAATTTCTAAAATTAAGCCAGTTCATCCAATGATTTACAAAATATTGATAATTCTAAAAATTCATATTCGGTATGATAGGCACATCAGTTTTAAAATCAGATATCATCTATTGATCCCAATCATTATTGAAATTATCTTTAACAGGATCATCACCTTCACCTTGATTTTAACCTGTCACTTCAAGTAATTCACGATCTCTTTGACAATATGATAAAAATGACGAAGGTGATTTAATATTATGTTTTATTTATTATGTTTTTTATTGTTATTAAAATTATTATTATGTTTAATTATCGACTTTTTTTTGACCCATCTACTATCTTATTTGGTTCTATTAATATATTTCGTCTAATAATATTTTTGGTATTTTTTTTAAACCGTAAGATCTAAATGCCTCTGGATCATCCTCAGGTTTTGGTCCTCTTACTGTCCCTGGATATTATTTCAAATATTTCTAAAATTCTTATATCTAAAATTTTCTTTGCTTATCATGATATCCTACTATTTTTTATTTTATTAACTTTGCCCTCTAAAAATGTTATCGAATAGGCATTAATTATTATATTGCTACTCTTTCCTTATCTTTTTGTTAATTTAATCTATCTTCTTATGTATATTTATGATGATCATAATACGGTATATTTTCAATGTAATCTTCGCCTTTAAAATACTAAAAATGATGATAATTATTGATCTTTCTATTATTATCTAAAAGTTCTTTACTTTTTTAATATAGTTTTTTTTAAATCTTCAAGTTTAATAATGATGATTATGATTATTATTTTACTATTTAGAATAAATTTTAGATTTTTTCCATAGTAGAAGAAGGATTAAGTTAGGAAGAAGGTTTTTTAGATTTAAAAAAGAAGTAGCGCAGAGGGAATGAACAGGAATGTCGGATCATGATAATTAAAATATTAATATAGATTAATATATATGATGATTATGATAATTATTAAATGGATAATGAAATAATATCAATTCAATAATAGTATTTATAAGATTAAATATATTTAGTCTAAAAATAATAAATGAGCAAATCATTGATAGATAAATCTTTCTGCTGATTGAGGTACTTGATAGGTTGAAGATGTTGGTTGATATGTTGTAGTTGTTACAACTGGAACTTAACGAGTAGTTGTGTAGGTATTAGCAGCTGGGACTTGTTGAGTAGTTGTGTAGGTAGTTCCAACTGGGACTTGTTGAGTTGTTGTGTATGCAACTGGAACTTGTTGAGTTGTTGTGTAAGTTACTGGTGCTTGATTTTGAACGATTCTAGTAGAAGTTGTTGCTTTAGGAACAGCTTCGAGAGTTTAAGTGCTTCTAACATAGTTTCTTTGAGTGTCGTAGTTATAATTTTGATTGACATTGGTTGAAACTAAGTTGGCTCCTGGATTAATATTGTCAAGAAGGCCACATCCCAATAAAGCTAACCATCCAAAACCTAGAGCAAAAGCGGTAACAGTTGAAGCAATCAAAAGTTTATAGAAAATATCCAAATCATCATTTACTATATAAATAAAAAAGTACCTGGACATCCGATTTATTATAATCTGCATCTTTCATTACGAGTTTGTACAGCTTTAATGGCAGTACCTATAGCTAATGCGAATAAAAGGATAAGTCCAAGAACAGCTAAGATAATTCTAGCTTTGTTTGAAAGACAATCAGTGCAAATAGAAATCAATAAAATTAATGCAATAATAGCTAAAAGTGCAGCAGCAGCAATAATGAAAGCCATGAATGGAGTATATGAATGTTTAGCATAACTGTAATCTCCAAAAATATTGGAAGCTTGATTTTGTTTACATCTCCAATCACTTAATTGAGCCGGTGTTAAATTTGCAACAGTGCCATTAGGATATGTATATTGTATTAAGTTTTGTGCTATTACTTGATTAATTGGTTGATTTCTGGGATCAGCCAAAATATTTGCTGCAGTATTTGCAGTACCAGTGGCACCATTATTAATAACATTTACTGTATTAGTTCCTGGAACAACATTAGTATTTCCAGGTACAACGACTGTGTTAGTTCCTGGTACAACATTAGTATTTCCAGGTACAATTACTGTATTAGTTCCAGGAACAACATTAGTATTTCCAGGTACAATGACTGTGTTAGTGTTAGGAGGAATGACTACAGTGTTACCAGCTGGGTTAGTATTGATAATATTATTGATGGCATTTCTTGGGTCATTCAAAATATCATTAACATTGGTTGAAGTACCTTGAGGACCTTGTTGTAAAAGTCTAGGATAATAATTGGCATTATAATTTCTAAAATTGCTATCTTAATTGTAATAATGATAGCCTTTTGCTGCAGCTAAATAACATGATTATTACTTGCGAAGATCAAACCTGCTAGTAAGATTGTAAGTAACAAAAGGATGCCGGCGCATATTTTTTGTCCTGAACTTAATGCCATATGTTATTTGTAAATTTATTATAATTATCATTTATCATATAAATCAATATATAATCGGCGTATAAAATAATGAATAAATCTAACTATAACAATCATCTATACTGATTAAAAACACTGCAATTATACTGATTTAATATAAATGATATACAGATAAATTATCTCTTTATGAAAAACATAGTAAAGTGCATTTCAAGAATCATGAAGAAAAATGATTTAAATTAAAATTAAGATTTATTGATATAAAATATCATATTATAATTAAAATATCAATTTTACAATATGATAATACAAATTAATTTAATAAATATATTATTTTTTTATAAGAGAATATATATTACTGGTATAAGTTTTGTCTTGATGATTATTATTTGGGAACTTTAGATATGATAAAAATATAGAATAAAATCAATATTATTTTAATAATAAGACAATAAATCAAGAATTTGAATTCCACTAACAATACTTTATTGTTTTTTATTTTATGAAATTTAGATTTGATGTCCAGTTAGGATTTAATTGTGCTTATCTTAATTTTGGATTTATACTAATTTATATAGTATTAAGTGAAAGTGAATTCAAAGCATTGATAAGATTATCATAGCAATTCTAAGTGGTCAAAGGATAATTTACAAATAATTTGAATATTTTTAAGCTTTTAAATTTTCTTATTTAATGCGCCAAATCTTTTATACTCTGTTCATAAGGAGGATTATTGTATGTTCTCTTCAAAGAAAGGCTGACAATAGATTGTATTTATTTCATATTTTTGTTTTGTATTATTTTTATCATTGTGCCAAATTTTTAATCTTATAATTTTAAACAATTAGACTATTATTACTTAAATTTAATCATAGATATTTATAAATCTTTTAAAAATTATTGTTATGTCATATTTATTGATAATTTTGATTATGATTGCTATAAATATTCCTGATTTTGTTTAATAAGATTTTATTATATATTAATCATACTCATAAGACATTAATATTAATTTTTTAATTTACCTTTTTTAATTATCTTTAAGATAGGTACACATTTCTTATATTATTTATATTCCTTTAACCCTAAATTTTTAGGAAGTTATAACTTATATTTGATTATCTATTAATTATAGTCAGGTAAAGATTATATATCAATCGATTCACATTATTTTTTATTGATAGGATGAATTAAATAATTGATTGAAGTTATTATTGTATTAGTATTATGATAATATAGACCTTGACCTTTTAGGATTGATTTATCTTTGAAATTAAAGGACATTAGGCATGGAGTGTCTAGTTAGAAGAGCATTTATATACTTAAATAAGTATTATATAATATAAGGCTGAGACATTATGATAAAAGTCGACAATTTTATAATATAAATAAATTTTTTGATAAATAGATTTAATTGACTTAGAATTTATTTTAATTGTTATGGTCTATCAGTAAATCATATATTTTAGTATTTTTTCGCTAAACAAGATGATATTATTAATATCATATTTAATTATTATTTTATATATATTTAAAAACCTTACAAAAAACACGATAAACATATGAACTTTAATTCCTTTTACTCAAATTACGGCAACTCCTCCAACACACATCTCCTTTAATTATTATCCAACCCATCAACACCCCTCTTAAAATTAATCGATAATGATAATTTTATCTCAGAATTTAAATCATCTAGTACATAAGTTAAACAATAGTAAATATGCAAATAATGATAGTATGTCTTATAAAAAATTCTAAGAATTAATATCATATGTCACAGAAGTAGCTAGCGATTAACTTGATAAAAAAAGAGGATATAAATATCCATTTACTGCATGTTAAATATTATGTTGTTAAAGTGCTTTTGTATTCGAAAAGTTTGTACCTAGCTCTGGTGTTATTATTTAAGAAGAAAAAATAGTAACTCCTGTCTAACAAGAAATATAAGAAGAAGTAGATGATTCTGATGAGGATGAAAAAGAATAAAATAATAAATCAGAAAAGGTATAATAATAGAAAAATACAATAGAAAATACATAAAATACATAGGATAATAATAAAAATAATTTAGTATAATAAAATAAATAATAATCAGTGTAAAAAAATAATTAAGAATCAAGCGAAACTGCTAAAACTGAGTAAAAAAGTAGTCAATAAGATGATTAGTTTGGAGACTTTGTTGAGACTCCTGCAAAAAAGAAAAAAATAATAAAATTAAAACAAGTTGTAGACCAAGTCATTATCAACAAAGTATAATATAAACCATTTATAAATAATCTTTTCTCATTCTACAACAAACCAATCAACTATACTCTTGCTGGCTATGTTTGTAAGATTTTGACAACAATCCTCAATAAACGAACAACATAAGTACCCACGATCTTATCTTAGTTCTTTACAAAACTATTTTAATCATAATAAACAATCACAGATCTATTAAAAAGCATTTAATCACGTTCAGTAGTAGATCTTTTCATTAGAATTCTAACAATCTAAAATAGATAATATATAGATTAAAGATATTCATTATATAAAAAAATATGCTAAAGAATATCTTAAGAAAGTCGTATATAAGTATTAGATATAATATATAGATTTTGAGTAATATTTCTTGTGTTCTTTGTTAAGTATATTAAAAAGTTAATACACATTTGAAAACACTTACTCCTTATAATTAATTAAAAATTTATATCCATAAGATACCATAGTTATTAGAGATAGTAGTCAAAAATATATTTTCAAGTCAAAGATAAAGAAATATATATTCTACCCCAGTAATATATGAAATGCTCACATCATTTGCAAATGAACCCCAATAGACTTTAACAACAACTTTAATTTCCCTCCTATAAGGACTCTTACAAAATCTCTAAAGAATAATCCGCTAATCCTCTCCAAGAATCGGTATAATTGGTATAAAAACTATATAAATATTGAACTTCATCTCTAAAAACAAAGAAATAGAATTACTCATCATCCAAAAACCTATAATTTTTAATTTACTTATCCAAATAATCCAACTTTATCCAAATAATAATATCTTACATTGTTAAGTCTTTAAATTAATTAATAATTTATTGATTATCAATACTGATACTTTCATCAATAATGTAGTTGATTAGATTATATAGATATTATAAGATTAAGCTGTTGTCGGATGGTTGTAGCAAGAAGTTAATGGTTAGTTATAAAGAATTGAAAGAAAATAAAGACAAAAGAAATGTTATATGGGACATATCATCAATTTTTGTGTTAAATTAAGAGATTTAAGTCAAAATAATAATACTATAAACACTATTTTGCAGAGTAATTTATGTTTTATGAAGAGGATCGATATATAAATATTATGAGAATCGTAAATGATTCATATTTGATCAAAAATAATAGATCATTAGCTGGATATAGCAAAGATCGAAATACTAAACCACATCTTGTTATGTTTAGTAAATAAGTATATCATATATTATATATAGGATATATTAACTTCATATACTACCTTTTTGTCTAAAACTCCAGCAGCTGTATTTAAAATAGATGAAGATGATCCATTAAGTAACCCTGCATTATTATAATAATTACAAAAACAACTAGATGGAATCAGTACATAATATGATAATATGACAAAATAAGAGAAATCATCATAAGACGATTAATAATAATTATAGAATTAAGTACATCAAAATTCTTTTTTTAAAGTACATATGGATTATGATGCATAAGCATTACTCTTATAACTTGATTGATATTATGTATTTATAGTTTTAACATTTTTTAAAAAATAATAATCATCGAATAATATATGGTTAATAATTTTATATATCATTATTTCAGCACATTTTATATCACTATACTAACTCTATTTAGTCAAGAAAATTATTCTTATCAATAATTTTTTTATACATAATATTATGATCTATAATAATATAGACATTTATATCTTATTTATTAATCTTCTATTATTATCTTAATTATAATGGAAGAAAAAGCCTCTGGACAATATGTAATGCCAATCTAACGCTATGACGGTGTTAAAGTTAATATGTAAATCAGACAAAAACATTTAAACTCTAAAAAACGTAAAGTAAAAACATGGACCTCATAATAAGATCAGTAGCTTATTAGACTACATGATTAATACCCCAAAAAATGGGCCATCATCGCTGAATTAATGATAGATAGAAATTAAAATCAATGCTTGCATAGATTTAGAAGATTGTCACAACTCGGCACTCATAGGAAAATATGGTCTAGTTAATAAGATTAAACTGTTAAAAAAATAATGAAAAAAGTGGGTAAAAACTGGAAATTATTATCATAAATGCTTGGTACAAAGACTGGCAAACAAATAAGATAGAGATTTATAAACAAATTAGATCCTAAAATAAAAAAATAAGATTGGACAGATTAATAAGATCGTAAAATCATCTAACTTTATTCATAAATTGGTCGTAAATGGTCATAAATAAGTAAATATCTACCAGGTCGCCCATAAAATAAAATAAAAAATCGCTTCTATTCTTACATCCAAAAAAATTATGACATAAAATATAAACCAATTTAATACATATCTTCTTCTAAAAAATCAATAAAAATCTAGCATGAGTCATAACCATCTTCTCTTAAGTAATGTACTTCCTTCAAGTAAATAACAAATAATATCTGGCTTATAAAAAAACCAACTTAATCATTCTAAAAATAAGATAAATATATCTTCAAATATCCATCAATTAACAATATTGAACTTGATAATATAAAGATAGAAGATTATCAATCTAATAATAAATCTTTTAATAATTATAGTGGAATGTGTAATAGTCTTGTTAGAATTGAAGATTAATGGGGTAATATGAAGAGTAAAATGGATGTCTTCGAAGGTAATGAAGAAAATGTTAATAATCATGATCTTTTTTATTTATCTAATTGAAAAAGATAATCAAGATTAAATCTTGTAATGATTGTTTATATGATATATCATACTAATTATATTTATAAAAAAACATAAAAATATTTATAAAATTCAGTCTTTGCTCTATATAATGATAATAATATCATAAAGTTTAGTCTTCCATAAAATCTTTCCCAAGTTTATCCTTAATAAACGCTATTAACCCATCAAAACTTTGAGTATGCTCCATTCTAACAGGCTATTTTTTATTATCCTTCAAATATAATAAAACTTCAGGCAAAGAAGTCATTTACTATATTTGAACCTAATTTTGATAGACGTTCAATAAGCCAAAAGTAATTTATTTATCAATTAATAATGAGGCCATTTGTTTGAATTATTTATAAAATTACTATATAAAATAAATAATACGTCACATTTGTCACATCCAATATTAAGAGCTGTTACTAATAGGATATAATGTTTTTGGGCGTATTGAATCTCATAGGTATATGAATTTGCTGTCAGTTTTTGTATCATTTTTTATCCCCCTTTTCCATAAAAACCATTATTTTTAGGAGTGTCTGCTGATAAATGATATTGTGATATTTGGTTATTCTTAACTTTTTATACAAAATTATTAAGTACCTACATATTAAATTCTATATATGATATACAATTACCTTTTTATTTAAGATATTATTTATATCTTTTTAATTTACCAGCTTTGCCCTCCGTACTGACTAAATCAATATACACCAAAGCTGGTAACTCAGTTGTATTATACATAAAATTATAATATAAATTAAAGACATAACTTTGTTTCTGATCTAGAAATGCCAATTTAACCAAATAATCTTTTGTTGAATTTAATTATTTCTCATAAGTAGCGACTTCTCTCCAAAATGATTAACATCTATATGAATATTCACAAACAAGTGCAACTGCTTGTACATTTTCTATGTTTAATAATAAATATTACTATTTTATTGTTTAAATCTTAAATTAGCCAATTAATCAGCCCTACCCAATCTAGAAAATGCATTTATCTTAACAAACATCTACCAGTTTTCATATCTATTCTAATATTAATACTCTCTTCTATTATCCGTTGAATTTATGAACATTGTTACATTTCTCTCTTTCAAACCTAATTATGTAAATACTTCTTCTTTTGTTATTATACAAAAATCTATATAACATAAGTATTACTAACATATGGAAATGTTTTAGCTAATGTATAAAAATAAGAAGTATCATCTCTCGCTTTCTCTGTAAAACATATACAAAATAAATTATTATGTGTAGTTATATGTGTTTATAATTATTATTTTGAGGTAATATACTTTGGTAATAAGGATAATTTATCCTCCATCCATTACGATAATACTAATATAAGTTATATGCTACTTTTAGGATCTTTAGGATTACCATTATATCTTATAAGTACTTTATTAAATACTAAAAGTATTGGGAATTGTTATGCATTTTAACATTATGGTAATTTATTTTGTTCACATTCGTTATAATAAAATTTAATATCTAAGAGATAAATTAGATTATACCATCGGCGATGTTCCAACGTTAGAGATATGGACGTGTCAAAGTTAACATATTTAAATTGAAGAATACGAAATGATGAGTGTAATCATGGGATTGACGAATTTAGATTAGGCGTTATGAGTTGAATGAGCCTACTAGGATTGATTTGGAAATGAAGATTAGGAAGAGAAGACAAAGTAGAGTATTATATGTCATGTATAATTATAAATTTTAAAATATTAAAAAATCTTAAACATATTTTTAAAAT